>Ga0114997_10002984_pt1 | contig 13418 bp, 11 predicted proteins | sample ArcticOcean_MG_C_2_FD_87045 | JGI IMG/M metagenome (GOLD analysis project Ga0114997, IMG submission 87045) | Marine microbial communities from western Arctic Ocean - ArcticOcean_MG_CB4_136 | ecosystem: Environmental > Aquatic > Marine > Oceanic | place: Arctic Ocean: Canada Basin | collected... | reverse complement strand
TTAGATGATTTAGATCTAAGTCCCTTATTAGTTCAAGCAGACCCAGGAAATAATAAAAGGTACTCAGATTCAGGATTAATTAATAAAGTTCCAGATTCATTAGATGAAATAATTTATTCTGATATTAAAAATTTAATTGGTAAAAAAAATAATATTGAGAAAAGCTATCAAATTAAAAATACTAATAGAGCTATTGGTACTCGTTTATCGCATTACATCTACAAAGAAATTGGTAAGGAAAAAATAGAAAAAAACTTTATAAGAATTAATTTATTTGGTTCAGCTGGTCAATCCCTAGGAGCTTTTGGAATTACTGGGTTAAAAATAAATGTTAATGGTGATGCAAATGATTATGTGGGCAAAGGACTTTCTGGAGCAATAATAGTAATTAAACCACCAAAAGAAAGTAAATTACTTAGTCATGAAAATACTATTATAGGCAATACAGTACTTTATGGCGCCACTTCCGGTAAAGTTTTTGCAGCAGGTCAGTCTGGAGAAAGGTTTGCTGTCAGAAACTCAGGCGCAGAAGCAGTTATAGAAGGTTGTGATTCAAATGGGTGCGAGTACATGACTGGTGGGTGTGTTGTTATCTTAGGTAAAGTAGGTGATAATTTTGCGGCAGGGATGACGGGTGGAATGGCATTTATTTATGATCCAAACGACGAATTCAAAAATTATGTAAATCCAAGTTCAGTAATTTGGCACAAGCCTGAGACAAATTATTGGAAAAATTATTTGAAGAATTTGATTATTGAACATTATAAAGAAACTGATTCAAAAATAGCTAACAAGATATTGAATAATTATGAAGATGAATTACAAAATTTTCAGCAAGTTTGTCCAAAAGAAATGCTTGATAAGCTATCTGAACCAACAACATTAAAAATTAATCTTTTAAAAGCGATTTAGGTAAAATGAAAAAAAAATACAAATTTTTTTGTTTTGGCTTTGGTCAAGTTGCTAAGTATTTAATAAAAAAAATAAGTGATAGTAATATAAGTTTTGATTTAATTACGACCAATACAACAAAAACGTGTGTAAAAGATTTTAATGGAAAAAAACATAAATCTTATTATTTAAAAAATAATAAATTTGATAATAGATTACTTAATGATTTAAATACTTCAAATAAAATTTTAATTTCTATTCCACCAAAAAATGAAAAAGATATTGTTTTAAAAAATTTTGGTAAAAATTTTAAGAAAAATAAATTTGATTGGGTTGCTTACCTATCTGCCACAAACGTCTATGGAGATCAAAAAGGTCAGTGGGTCGACGAAAATGCAAAATTAAAACCAACTTCAAAAAGAGGTATCGCAAGATTAAATGCTGAAACAGGGTGGTTAAAATATTATAAAGATTTTAAAATTCCAATTCAAATATTCCGTTTATCAGGCATATATTCAAATGAAAGTAATATTATTAATAGACTTAAAATGGGAACACTTAAAGTTGTAAAAAAAAAAAACTATTTTTTTTCAAGAATACATGTCGAGGATATTGCAGAAATACTCGCTCTCTCTTTAGAAAAAAACTATGCAGGTCAAGTTTTTAATATATCTGATGATTATCCTTGCTCAAATCAAGAGATAGCGAAATATGCATCTTTGTTAACAAAAACTGAACTTCCTAAGGAAATTGAATTTAAAAATATAAAAGAAAATATGTTAAAAAATTTTTATAAAGAATCAAAAAAAGTGGATAATAAAAAAATGAAAAAATTTTTTAATTATAATCTTAAGTATGCCACATATAAAGAAGGTTTAAAGTCGATCAAATATCAAAATATTTAATTCTTTACATATTTTTTTTAAATCTATTTTTCTAGAAAGGCTATGGTCGCCATTTTTAATTTTTATAAGTTTTCTTTTAGATTTATTGCAAATACTAAATATTTTTTTTGATATATGCAGAGGCACAACTTTATCTTTTAAACCATGTAAGAGAACAATAGGTATTTTAATATTGATTTTTTCATCTAGTATTTTGTTTTTTCTACCATCTAAAATTAATTGTTTTGTAATGGGATAATTAAAACCACCATGGTCAAGGATATATATTTTCTTTGTAAATATTATTTTTTTAATTTTTTTACTAAATTTTTTCCACATCAATCTCTCAAGAAATTCAGGAGCAGAAGATATTCCAATAAAACCTTTAATTTGTTTTTTAAAAAATGAAAATAAGTTTAATGCTATCCATCCTCCCATGCTAGATCCAATAAAAATTAATTTTTTATTTTTTTTAACTTTTGAGTTAATTAGTTGTTGTGCTTCTTTTGTCCATTTAGAAATATTACCTTCAGTGAATTTACCCGACGATTTGCCATGCCCAGAATACTCAAACTTTAAAAAATTTAATTTTTTTTTATTACAAAATTTTTGAATTTCAGTCGGTTTTTTTCCAAGCATATCAGACATAAAACCATGAAAAAAAACTACTGTAACTAGGCTATTTTTATTTAAATAGAAATATTTAATTTTTTGTTTGTTTGAAGTTGTAAAATACTTTGATCTTCTATAATTCATATAGCTTAGTATAGTAATTTAAATTTATGGAAAAAAAAATTAAAGTTTTACAAGTGATACCCAAACTAGGAATTGGAGGAGCAGAAACTGGTTGTTACGACCTAGCACACTATTTATCCGAACAGGGCTGTAAGTCTTTTATTCTTACTAGCGGTGGTGAATTAATCAAGTACGTTAAGAAAGATAAAGTAAAAGTCATAAAGCTAGCGGTTCATTCTAAAAACCCTATTTTTATTTTAATAAACTCTTTCATAATTGCTTTTTTGATAATTATTTATAACATTGATATTGTTCACGCTAGAAGCCGAGCACCAGCATGGTCATGTTTATTGGCAACTAAAATTACAAGAAGAAAATTTGTTACTACATATCACGGAACATATAATTTTAAAAATAATTTTAAAAAATATTATAATTCTGTAATGGTAAGATCTGATTTAGTTATTGCAGGATCAAACTATATTTTTTCACATATAAGTGAAATTTACAATAACTTCTTTGAAAAAAAAAAAAGAAAACTTTTAGTAATTTTTAGGGGAATAAATACTAACTATTTTGATTCTAAAAAAATACCAACACACAAGTTAGATAAATTTTCTAATCAACATAATATTGATAGACAAAAATTTATTATTTTGATGCCAGGAAGACTTACGCCATGGAAGGGTCAAAAAACATTTATTGAAGCTTTAAATTTGATAGCACAAAAAAATAAACAACAAACTTTTGAAGGAATTATAATTGGAAACGATCAGGGTAGAAATGTTTATACAAAGCAACTGATTGGATTGGTTCAACAATATAGATTGAGTAAAAATATTAAATTTATTAATAACTGTGAAGAGATGCCGATAGCTTACAGAATCGCAAATTTAGTATGCTCCTGCTCTACAGACCCCGAAGCCTTTGGAAGAGTATCAGTAGAATCACAAGCGATGGAAATACCTATAATTGCTAGCAATATAGGAGGATCTGTAGAGACAATAGTTGAAAACAAAACAGGCTTTTTATTTGAAAGTGGAAATGCTAATTCATTGGCAGATACAATAGTTATGGCAATGGAAAAAGACTATAATACACTGAAATCTATAGGGTTTGAAGGTAGGAAAAATGTGTTGAAAAAATTTGATGTTGATAAAATGTGTCAGAGCACCTTTACTGAATATAAAAAATTGATAAAGTTATCTTAAATAATGCCAGATATAAAACTACCTGATGGTAAAAAAATTTCATTTTTAAAAAAAATTGATGGCTTTGAAATAGCAAAAAAAATTAGTACATCCCTTTTAAAAGAGGCTTGTGTTATGAGCGTAAATGGAGAGCTAAAAGACTTAAGCTTCTTAATAGGTAAAGATTCTGAAGTTAAGATAATAACTTCAAAGGATAAAGAGGGTTTAGAAGTTATTAGACATGATGCTGCTCATATCTTAGCAATGGCAGTGCAAGAATTATTTCCAAAAACACAAGTTACTATTGGACCAATTATAGAAAATGGATTCTATTATGATTTTTCAAGAAAAGAAACATTTACTGATGCTGACCTTAAAAAAATAGAAATTAAAATGGGAGAAATAGTTGATCGCAACTTGTTAACTAAAAAAGAAGTTTGGAATAGAGATGAAGCTATAGTTCATTTCAATAAAATTGGTGAAAAATATAAAGCTGAAATAATCAAAGATATTCCAAAAGATGAGGAGATATCAATTTATCATCACGGTAAGTGGCATGATTTATGTAAAGGCCCGCATTTACCTTCTACAGGAAAAATTGGAAAAGCTTTTAAACTTACAAAAGTTTCGGGTGCATATTGGCGTGGTGACTCAAATAATGAAATGCTGCAAAGAATATATGGAACTTGTTGGAGTAATAAAAAAGATTTAGAAGAACATCTTTTGAGATTAGAGGAAGCAGAAAAGAGAGACCATAGAAAACTTGGAAAGGAAATGGATTTATTTCATTTTAGAGAAGAAAGCCCAGGTGCAGTTTTTTGGCATCATAAAGGGTGGTCTTTATTTCAAACTCTTATAGAATATATGAGGTTAAAGCAAAAAAATGCAGGTTACAAAGAAATAAATACACCAGAGATATTAGATAAAACTTTATGGGAAAAATCTGGTCACTGGGAAAAATTTGGGGAACACATGTATACATCAGAAACTCCAGATAAAAAAGTTTTTGCAATTAAACCAATGAACTGCCCAGGTTGTATCCAGATATTTAATCAAGGTTTAAAAAGTTACCGAGATCTTCCTCTAAAACTATCAGAATTTGGTAAAGTTCATAGATATGAACCTTCGGGAGCGCTACATGGTTTATTAAGAGTTAGAGCATTCACCCAAGATGATGCACATATTTTTTGTACAGAAGAACAAATTACTGAGGAATGTTTAACAGTAACTAACTTAATATTAGAAATCTATAAAGATTTAGGTTTTGAAAATGTTTTGTTAAAGTATTCAGACAGACCTGAAAAAAGAGTTGGTGATGATGCAATTTGGGACAGCGCAGAGTCTGCTTTACTTGAGGCAGTAAAAATTTCAAAACTAAAATACGAAATTAATAAAGGAGAAGGAGCATTCTATGGACCTAAAATAGAATTCGTATTAAGAGATGCTATTGGAAGAGATTGGCAATGTGGAACTTTACAAGTTGATCTAAACCTTCCGTCCAGACTTGGTGCAACTTACATTAGCAGCGATGGAACAAAAAAAGTTCCAGTTATGTTACACAGAGCATTATTTGGCTCATTGGAAAGATTCATTGGAATTTTAATTGAACATTATGCAGGCAAATTACCATTATGGCTTTCGCCATTACAAGCAGTTGTATTACCAATAGCGTCCGAATTCGATGATTATGCAAAAAAGGTATTTGAACAATTTACTAAAGCAGGTATAAACACTGAAGTGGATTTAAAAAATCAAAAAATAAATTATAAAATAAGAGAACACTCGTTATCAAAAGTTCCTTTGCTGCTAATATGTGGTAAAAAAGAAGCTGAAGAGAAAACCATCACAATTAGAAAATTAGGTTCAGAGAAGCAAGAAAAACTTTTTGTAGACGAGGCAATTAAAATATTTTCTAAAAAAAGTAAATTTCAAATAAATTAGTGGCATTTCAAAAACAAAATTATTTTCAAAGAAAAACGCGACCCAGAGGTCCAAGAACAAACGACAGGATTCGAGCTTCATCGGTTCAGGTTATAAGTAGCGATGGACAAAATCTTGGAACTCTCAACACAAGGGAAGCAATTGAAATGGCAAAGCAAGAAGGCCTAGATTTAATAGAAATATCTCCTAATGCTAAACCACCTGTGTGTAAAATAATTGATATAGGAAAGTATAAATATGATTTACAAAAAAAAACAAATAAAGCAAAAAAGAAACAAAAAATTGTAAGCTTAAAAGAAATTAAACTCAGACCAGTTACTGGAGTGCATGATTACAGCTTTAAAATCAAAAATGCTCAAAAGTTTTTGGACAAAGGTGATAAAGTTAAATTTACAGTAAGATTTAAAGGAAGAGAAATGCAGCATACAAACCTAGGGTATGAATTAATGAAAAGGATCGTAAATGATGTCGAAAAAGTCGGCAAAGTAGAGGTTAGGCCTAAATTTGAAGGTAGACAGATAGTTATGATAATACAGCCTCTTTAAAACTATAATTTTATTGTAAATTAAATATAAAGTTTGTATAACCTGCAAAGATTTTATGCCAAAATTAAAAACTAAAAGTTCAGCAAAAAAAAGATTTAGATTAACTGCTAGAGGTAAAGTAAAAATGGGCCAAGCAGGAAAGAGACATGGGATGATTAAAAGAACAAATTCACAAATAAGAAAAAAAAGAGGCACAACAATTATGTCAAAACAAGATGCAAAAATTGTTAAATCGTATATGCCTTATAATTTGAGAGGTTAAAATGGCAAGAGTAAAAAGAGGAGTTACAAGTCACGCAAGACACAAAAAGGTGTTGAAGCAAGTTAAAGGCCAATACGGAAGAAGAAAAAATACTATTCGTATTGCAAAACAAGCTTTAGAAAAAGCAATGCAGTATGCTTACAGAGATAGGAAAGCAAAAAAAAGAGAATTTAGATCTTTATGGATTCAAAGAATTAATGCCGGCGTGCGAGCTGAAGGAATTACTTACTCTAAATTTATTAATGGATTAAATAAGACGGGTATTAAACTAGATAGGAAAGTATTAGCAGAAATTGCTTATCACAACCCAGAAGCGTTTAAATCCATTGTAAAAAAAGTACAATCCTCCCTTAACTAATAGGGATATTTCTATTATCTTCAGTAAAGTAAAGAATCATAAAAAGATTTTGTATGGAAAATTTTAATCAAATAGAGTCCGAAATTTTAAATAAGATAAAAAGTATAAGTGATCGTAATTCTTACGATTCTGTTAAAACTGAAATTTTTGGGAAAAAAGGTATTCTTACTGAATTATTTAAAAAGATTGGAGGTTTGGAACAAGGAGAAAGAAAAGAATATGCTTCAAAACTTAACTCATTAAAAATAAAAGTTACAGAAATCCTTGAAAAAAAACTTAATGATTTTGATCAGTCAGAAATTAATAAAAAACTCAAAAATGAAAAAGTAGATATAACGTTACCTGGACGAACTTATTTTTCTGGAAAAATTCACCCTGTGTCACAAGTTATTGATGAGGTGACTTCTATATTTTCCGAAATTGGTTTTTCTGTTGAAGAGGGACCGGATGTAGAGAATGAATATTATAATTTTTCTGCACTAAATACACCAGAAAATCATCCAGCTAGAGATATGCATGATACTTTTTATCTTGATCAATCTAAAGATTTACTTTTAAGAACACACACGTCTCCAGTTCAAATTAGAACAATGTTAAAAAGTAAGCCACCATTTAAAATAATCGCTCCTGGAAGAACTTATAGATGCGATAGTGATAAAACACACTCACCTATGTTTCATCAACTTGAAGGTTTACATATTGGAAAAAATATTAATATGGGTCATCTAAAAGGATGTTTGTATTATTTTGTAAAAAAATTTTTTGAAGTGGAAGAAGTAAAAATAAGATTTAGACCTAGCCACTTTCCTTTTACCGAACCATCAGCAGAGGTAGATATCGGATATAAAATCGAAAATGGAAAAATTAAAGTTGGAGAAGGTGACAAATGGTTAGAAGTTCTTGGTTGTGGAATGGTCCATCCAAACGTCCTTAAAAATGTAAAAGTAAATCCAAAACAGTATCAAGGTTATGCGTTTGGGGTGGGCATAGATAGATTAGCTATGTTGAAATATGGAATTAATGATCTAAGAGCTTTTTTTGAAAGTGATATTAGGTGGTTAGAGTTTTATGGATTCGATCCTCTTGATGTGCCAACAAATTACAGAGGTCTTAGCAGATGATTACATCTCTATCGTGGTTAAAAAATCATTTATCTACTAAAGCAAATTTAGAACAAATAGTTGAGCGTTTAACCGAAATTGGACTTGAGGTTGAAAGTGTTAAATCTCCAGATAGTGATCTAGATAATTTTATTATTTGTAAAGTCGTTAAATCGCAAAAACATCCAAATGCAGATAAATTAAAACTTTGCGAAGTTGATATTGGTAAAGGAAATTTAACAAAAGTTGTTTGTGGTGCCCAAAATGCAAGAAATGGATTGTTTACAGTTTATGCACCACCAGGCGCCGTTATCCCAAAAACAAAAACGAAATTAAAAGTAGCAAAGATTAGAGGAGTAGAATCTTTTGGCATGCTTTGTTCTGGAAGCGAACTTAATCAATCTTCAGACAAAGATGGAATTATTGAGTTAAAACAAATAGAAAAAAACATAGGTAAGAAATATTTTAAAAATCCCGCTGAAAAAGTAATAGATATGGCTATTACACCTAACAGACCAGACTGCTTAGGCATTAGAGGTATTGCTAGAGATTTAGCAGCCTCAGGTTTGGGCCAATTAAAAAAACAACCTCTAATAAAAATAAATCAAAAATTTAAACAACCAATTAAAATATCTATAAGCAAAGAAAAGAATCAAGAATGTGGTATTTTTGGAAGTGTGTATATAAAAAATGTTGAAAATAAAGAAAGTCCTAATTGGCTTAAAAATAAAATTATATTGTTAGGTTTAAAACCCATCTCAGCAATAGTAGATATTACAAATTACATAATGTTTGATTTGAACAGACCTCTGCACGCATATGATGCTGATAAAATTAATAAAGAAATTATAGTTAGAAAATCTAAAAAAGGTGAAGCGTTTGAAGCTCTTGATAACAAAAAATATACACTTGATAGTAATATGTGTGTAATTACTGATAAATCAGATGTTCTTGGCCTTGGCGGAATTATTGGTGGAATTAGAACCGGAACAGAGCTTTCAACTAAAAATATTTTGTTAGAGTCAGCTTATTTTTATCCATCCGGGATAAGAAAAACAGCAAAAAGTTTGAATATTGATACTGATGCAAAATATAGGTTTGAAAGAGGTGTAGATCCAAACTCAATAAAAACTGGATTAGAATTAGCTATGCGTATGGTTTTAGATATTTGCGGAGGTGAAGCTAGCAAATTATCATTTGTAGGCAAGTTAAAAAGTAGTAATAAAATAATAGATTTAAGTTATGATAAATTTTTAAATGTTATTGGATTTTCAATTACAAGTGCAGAAATTAAAAAAATATTAGTCTCATTGGGGTGTGAAGTAAAAACATCAAAAAAGAGTATAAAAGTTATTCCTCCAACATGGAGACCCGATATCAAGGAAGACATAGATCTCATCGAAGAGCTTGTGAGAATAAAAGGTTATAAAAAAATACCATTAATCAGCCCAAAAAAAGAAAGCATTAAAGAAACATTAAATTTTAGACAAAAACTTTTTCATTTTTCACAAAGGGCTGTGGCGTCAAAAGGTTTTACGGAAGCTATTACTTGGTCTTTTACAGATTCTAGAGTAGATAATTTTTTTTCAGAACTTAAAAGCGAGATTAAATTATCTAATCCAATATCTAGCGACTTAGATGTTTTAAGATCATCGATTTATTCTAATTTAGTGATTGGGGTTAAAAAAAATATATATAGAAATTTTGAAGATTTAATGCTTTTTGAAATAGGCCCTGTTTTTTACGGCAAGGAACCTGGTAAACAATCTACAATGATTGGTGCTATTAAAACAGGAAAATATTCTAGAAAAAACTGGATTGAAAAAGAAAGAAATTTTGATGTTTTTGATATTAAAAACGATGTTCTTAAAACATTAAGCGAGATGGGGATTGATAATTCAAAGATAGTAGTGAGCAATAAAACGAAGAAGTGGTATCACCCAGGAAGATCCGGTTTATTATCTTTGGGATCTATAAATGGTCCTGAATTGGCATATTTTGGAGAAATTCATCCATCAATTATTAAAAAATTAGATTTAAAAATTGAAAGCATGTTAGGTTTTGAAATATTCTTAGATAACGTTCCAGAATCAAGAAAAAAAATTAGAGAAACTAAGTCACAGTTTATTATTTCAGACTACCAAAAAGTAAATAGAGATTTTGCATTCGTAATTGAAGAAAAGTATAGTTCAGGCGAAATTATAAATCTGGTTAAAAATATAGATAAAGAATTGATTAAATCTGTAAAGATTTTTGATATTTACCAAGGTGAAAATATTGAGGTAGGAAAAAAATCTATTGCTTTTAGTGTAACATTTGAACCAATAAACAAAACACTAAGTGATGAAGATATAGAAAAAGTAAGTAAAAATATTATATCTACAGTTCAAACCACAACTGGTGCAACGCTAAGATCCTAATGTCTGATATAGATAGAATTCGCAATTTCTCAATAATCGCACACATTGATCATGGAAAATCTACAATAGCAGATAGAATAATCCACAAATGTGGAGGATTGACTGACCGAGAAATGAAATCCCAAGTGCTGGATTCTATGGATATAGAAAGAGAAAGAGGAATAACTATTAAAGCCCAAACAGTTAAACTAAAATATAAAGCTAAAGATGGAAAAGATTATATTTTAAATATAATTGATACTCCTGGCCACGTTGATTTTGGATACGAAGTGAGTCGTTCATTATCTGCTTGCGAAGGATCTTTATTGATAGTGGATAGTACACAAGGTGTTGAAGCTCAAACTTTAGCTAACGTTTATCAGGCGTTAGAAATTAATCATGAAGTTATTCCAATTTTAAATAAGATAGATTTACCAGCTTCAGATATTGAGAAAACAAAAAAAGAAATTGAAGATGTCATAGGCATAGAAACATCAGGTGCAATCAGCTGTTCAGGAAAAACTGGAGAAGGAGTGGATAATATTTTAGAAGCAATTGTTAATTTTTTACCAGCACCAAAAGGTAAGCAAGAAGAAAAATTAAAAGCCCTATTAGTTGACAGCTGGTATGATACTTACCTAGGAGTTGTTATTTTAGTTAGAATAATTGATGGAAAAATAAAAAAAGACATGAAGATTAAATTAATGTCAAACGATCAAGAGTATGTGATTGAAAAAGTTGGAGTTTTTACTCCAAAACCAACAGATGTAGGAGAGCTAAATTCTGGTGAAATTGGTTTTATAATAGCGGGTATTAAAACTTTATCTGAAACAAAAGTTGGCGATACAATATGTGATCCATCAAATTCAATTATAGAACCTTTGTCAGGTTTTAAACCTAGCAAGCCTGTAGTTTTTTGTGGTTTATTTCCTGTAGATAGCTCCGAATATCAAAAATTAAAAGATGGTTTAGCAAAACTTAAACTTAATGATGCAAGTTTTTCATACGAAGCAGAATCTTCCAGCGCTTTAGGTTTAGGTTTTAGATGTGGATTTCTTGGATTGTTGCACTTAGAAATTATTACTGAAAGACTAGAGAGAGAGTTTGGTGTAAATTTAATTACGACTACTCCTGGAGTAATTTATAAAGTACATAGAATTAAGGGTGATATAATAGATTTGCAAAATCCATCAAATATGCCTGATCCAACTCAGATCGATAAAATAGAAGAACCATGGATTAAGGCCACTATAATTACACCAGATGAATATTTAGGCTCCATAATAAAAATTTGCCAAGACAAAAGAGGAGTGCAAACTAATCTTAGCTATTCAGGAAATCGTGCAGTTTTATCATATGATCTTCCTTTAAACGAAGTAGTTTTTGATTTTAACGATAGATTAAAATCAGTTTCAAGCGGTTATGCAAGTTTTGATTATGAAATTACGGGCCATAAAGAGGGGGATTTAGTTAAGTTAGGCATTTTAGTGAATACAGAACCAGTTGATGCTTTAGCAATGATAATTCACAAAGATTTTGCACAAAAAACTGGAAGGCAGGTTTGCGAAAAATTAAAAGATCTTATTCCAAGACATAATTTTCAAATTCCAATCCAAGCAGCCATAGGTGGAAAAATAGTAGCAAGAGAATCGATAAAAGGTTTTTCAAAAGATGTACTTACAAAAATACATGGCGGCGGCGCTGGTGACAGAAAAAAGAAACTGCTAAAAAAACAAAAAAAAGGAAAAGCCAGATCAAAGCAGTTCGGCCGTGTAGAAATTCCTCAAGAAGCATTTATTGGAGTATTAAAAATAAACCACGAAACGTAGATGGAGAGATGGCCGAGTGGTTGAAGGCGCACGCTTGGAAAGTGTGTATACGAGCAATCGTATCGTGGGTTCGAATCCCACTCTCTCCGCCATTAATTTAACCTTTTGATGATTTTTTTAGATCGCAAAAAGAGGTTTGATCACACTGTGATCACAATTGGAGATGGTTTAATTGAGAAGCTTCTTTTTTGCTTTCTCGAATTCTTCTTTGGTTAAAGCTCCAGATTTATATAGTTCGTTTAAATCCTTCAGTTGTTTAGTTAAGCCATCGCCATCATCAGCAATGATTCCTATTTTTTCTATCTCTTTTAATAGATTGGTAGGTTCTAAAATTTCTGCAAAAATTTTATTTGTGTCATTGCAATTTCTGTAACAGGTCAACAGTGCTGCAAATATTTTATTGTCTATTGTTGTAATTATAAATTCTGCTTTTCCATCATCTGCAAAATCGGGCACATTCCATATAATTGTTCCGTACATATAAGGTTCGTTCTTATAATTATGACCCACTTTAAATTTCTTTACTTCAAAAGAATCTATCGCAGCTTTAGACATAATATCAGGGTTTTCATTTTCTTCTTTCCACTCTTCTTTCCACTCTTCAATTAATTCTTTGATTAGTCTTGTTTTTTCTTCTTCACTTTCTTCTTGATAATCTTCATACTCCGTCTCAATTTCTTCAATATAGTCATCGCTTAATGACTCCCCAATTAAAAGCACAGCATACTGGTTTATTTTCCATTTATTTTTTATAAGATCCATATAGGCGGGCATCATAATCTTTGCTACTATTTCGGCTTGTTCCTCTTCAGGTAATTTTGATAATTTTTCACAATCATTTGTTTTGCAAAATTTCTCAATATATTTATTTGAAAGTGGCTCAAGATCTTTCTTCATAATCTTTTCTAATCCACCGCTACTAAATAATTTTTTAAGTATAGCAATTGGCTTTTGATTATCCGCTATTACTAATAATTTTGCATTTGGGCCAATACCAAAACTTTCAAACTCTTCCTTATCTATTTCATCTTCATCTAACATTTTTTTAATGGCAGGGAATGTTGACGTAAGTTTTTTGAAATTAATTTCAAAATGTTTATATTTTTTTGGAATATTGATTGTTAATCCATTTCCAATACTTTTTGATTTTGCTTCAACAGTATTTGAAATTAACAACAAACCCAGAACCAAGATCCCTAAAAGTTTTTTCACTTTCCCCCCCGAGCACAATTTTCGCAGTTTTTTTCAGCAATTACAAATTTTCATTGTCTCCTTTTCAGCGAT
>Ga0114997_10002983_pt1 | contig 13423 bp, 11 predicted proteins | sample ArcticOcean_MG_C_2_FD_87045 | JGI IMG/M metagenome (GOLD analysis project Ga0114997, IMG submission 87045) | Marine microbial communities from western Arctic Ocean - ArcticOcean_MG_CB4_136 | ecosystem: Environmental > Aquatic > Marine > Oceanic | place: Arctic Ocean: Canada Basin | collected... | reverse complement strand
TCTTTGGGGAGAACACCTACTTTGTAATCACCGAAAAGTACGTTGACTACGTAATCTCTAAGGCACCTGGAGTCCTCATTGAAAATACTTTCGTTAGAACGGACATAGAGTATTTATGCGAGGATCATCCCGTTTTGGTTTGCGTGAGATAACAACATTGACATCCAAAATATACAATCATAAATCCTTAATTGTAACTAATGTAAAGAAAAATAATACCCACTGGTTAGCTAATTTCAAACTAGATGGGGGAAAAGAAAATCACAATATTACAGACGTTTATTTTATCGATAAACGTGGTGGATTCCGGAAATAAAAAGATACAAAAAAAGATGGCTAATAAAGGCCACAACAAAATCATTGACACCCTATGTTTTAAAACAAACAATTCTTTTTCGTCTATCCAGGCAAAAAACTTCTCAGTACTCTAAACCATTTACAACTAACTTATAGTCTAAGCTTCTTACGAGATAAATTATCTTTCATTTCCTTCATCTAAATAATTTAATCATTCCATAAGTGCTCTAAACGCTGCTAATAATAATAATAATAATAGATATCTCATAACGAATAAATAGGAGATATTCTATGCAAACACAAAATACATCTCCATTTAGTATTATCTTATATTTTTTAGACTAAATTTAAACAAATCAATATAATTTATAACATGGATAATTTAGCTAATAACGACGTTTTCAGAGATGCCACAGATAAAATGATTTACTGGTCTAAACTATTTGGAGTAATGTCATATATTTTGGGTGTTCTGATGATTCTAGGGGGCATAGTTATATTGTTTTCAGGAGTAGAGTTAGTTCCTGGGGTTGGCGGTTTTACGGGCATCTTTTACATTCTATTATCAGCTCTTTATTTCTATCCCGGAAAATTGTTGCTAGATTTCTCGAAGATTACTAGGCAGGCCTTAGACAGTAATGATAACGAAAAGTTTGCAGAGGGATTTATTCCTATGGGACAACTATTCAAGTTTTGGGGTGTTATTACGATCATCATGTTAGGTGTATATGCTCTTATGTTCCTAATTGGAATCTTAGGGGCTTTATTCAGTTGACATATGCCTTTAGTGAAACAAGGTCACTATATCTTCTTAAACCAAAAAAGAGAGACAGTCAATTGACTCTATACACTTTCATGTCTTAAAATGAGGTTATGATTTGATTCATAATTTAATACTGAGAATAGATATAACAAGCTGATTATAAGAGTTTACATTTTAGTTATGTTATATTTCAAAATATAAAAAATAGACACAAAATATACCCTCTCTATAAAAGAAGGTTTGCCGTGTCTTTGAAGTACATTGTTAGCTATAATTCAATATTATGAGATATTATTTAAACGCCTTATCTGATTATGCAAATTTTAATGGAAGGGCAAGTAGGTCAGAATACTGGTTTTTTGCATTATATAATACCATATTTAGTTTTTTTGCTTTAAGACTTGACAAACTATTTGACATCAATTTTGATGATGAGATAGGATATGGACCCTTAACAGCAATTTATACTATCGCTATGATTATTCCTTCATTAGCAATTTCAGTTAGAAGACTTCATGATGTTGGAAAAAGTGGTTGGATGTTCCTGATTTCATTTGTTCCTATAATTGGTTCCATATGGCTACTTGTCCTTATTCTTTCAAATAGTGACAAAGAACAAAATCAATACGGTGATCTCCCTAAAAGTATAGCCGCTTCGAATGGAGTCTCTATTACGACGCAATCATTACAAAATATTGTTTTTATTTATTTCATATATCTGTTTTTTTGGCAATCAATTGAATGGTTAATTGATTTGTCAATACTTGATTATGATGTCTATGATTATATAGGCATCATTAATGTGTATTTCTATATTTTTATTGGCTCACTTCTAGAATCAATAATTAATAAGACACAAAGAGTTATAGCTTATCTGATACTTTTATGTATACTATATCATAATATTTATAATTTGATAATAGTTTAATCGTCATCTCACATTATACCCCCATTCTACAAAATTCATAGCCGAAATATTCGAGCTTAACTATATGTTAATTTGATATATGATAAACGTTCCAGATTATAAAATATTAAAAAAGATCGGTTCTGGCGGTATGGGGGATGTATATCTTGCTGAGCACGAAATTTTGGGACATAAGGTTGCGATAAAATCTTTGCATAACAATCTTGTCCGTGATAAGAATTTCATATTAAGGTTTAAAACAGAGGCTAGGATTTTAACGACACTAGATCACCCTAATATTGTAAGAATTCTTGATTTTAAGGAAAAAGAGAATGGGTTATTTATAATAATGGAATTTGTCGAAGGACAACAGTTGGACGAATACATTAATAAAGTTACAGGCCCAATAGTAGAAAAGGATCTTATCCCATTATTTAAACAAATGTTAGAGGCTATTGCTTTTGCTCATGCAAAAGGTTTAGTACATAGAGATATAAAACCATCCAACGTTATTATTTCTGATGGTAAAATAAAAATCTTAGATTTTGGTATCGCTAAAGATCTATCAGAAGATTCAGGCTTAACTAATACTGGGGTGCAAATAGGAACCGTTTATTACATGAGTCCTGAGCAGGTTAATGCTGAGAAAATTGATAAGTTAACGGATATCTATTCTTTAGGAGTTACACTTTTTTATATGGCAGTAGGAAAGCCTCCTTATGAGAACTCAAATGCATTTAAAATTGGAATTAAGATTATAAGTGAAACTTTTCCTGAAGCAAAAAACTTCTATCCTGGAGTATCAGAAAAAATAGAAAGAATAATTTCAAAAGCAACACAAAAAAAGAAGAAAGACAGATACCAAAGTTGTGAGGAATTTAAGAAGGATTTAAGTTCACCTTTAAAGATTGTTTCTCAAAAAAACATTCCCAAACCTGAAAAGACTCGTAATCCTAAACCGAAAAAGAAAAGTAATCTTAAACCTGAAAAGACTCGTAATCTTAAAAAAGTGAGTTTGATTTTATTTCTAGTAGCTCTTCTTTCACTAGGAATAGGATATTTAGTTGTGTTTTATGATCCTCCTCCGCCACCAGCATCAGCTGCAGTTCTATACGGTGGTGAATTGATAAGTGATGGTGTGTTTGAAAATGATGAAAGAGTTTATAAAAATTATAGCAAAAATTTAAGTTGGAATGAATGGGATTTTCCAAAATGGACAAATGTTATAACAAAACATTATAATATTGATTTTAACGATCACACAGAATTACAAAACTTTAAATATAAAAATGAGGAAATCAACATAAAATCATTAAAATCCAGATGGTATAGTCATAATCCTCAAAAACCTTTTTTTAGCTCGGGGGATCAGATTTATATTAATTTAAGTGATATATCAAATCTCAGGATTGAGCTCAGTAAAGAGTACGATAAAATGCAGCTGGCGGCTAAAGCTGAAGAAGTGAAAAGAGTTAAAGCTGATGAAGAGGCTAGGGTCAAAGCTGAAGAAGAGGCTAGAGGTAAAGAGCAAAATAAAGAAAAATTTAAAAGCGAGACTTCCTACTACAATAGAGGGGTAGATAATTATAATAATGCAAACTATAATGCCGCAATAACAGATTTTACTAAAGCTATTAATTTAGATCCTAATGAAGCTCTGTATTATGACTTTAGAGGTGCTTCATATAATGAGTTAGAATACTATAACAAATCAATAACTGATTATACTAAAGCTATTAATTTAGACCCTAATAAGGCCTCTTATTATAATTGGAGAGCTGTGTCTTATTTTAGTTTAGAATACTTTAATGCCGCAATAACAGATTTTACTAAAGCTATTAATTTAGATCCTAATGAAGCTCTGTATTATGTTAATAGAGGTGATGCACATTATGAGTTAGGAAAATATAACGACGCAATAGATGATTTTGGCAGGGGTATTAATTTAGATCCTAATGATGATGATTATTATAACAGGAGAGGTAAAGTATATTATATGTCCGAAAGCTATAATGCCGCAATAAAGGATTTCACAAAAGCTATTAATTTAGATCCTAATAATGGTGCGTATTACTATAATAGAGCTTCTTCAAAAGAACTATTGAATTTATTCTATTGCAATGACTACAGAATGGGATGTGTTCTAGGACATACAGATAGTTGTGAAATTTATGAAGAAGATTGCCAATAGATAAGTACTTTCCTTATATAGTTGAGAAAATATTTAATGAATCAGACAAAGAAATGAAGATAACATAGGATACCATCATTCTCCCGAAAAGTGGAACGATACAGCTTTTAACATTCACAAGAAACAAAACGATTAAATAAATATCAAAGTGGAAGTAAATAATTCATAAACGGACTGACATTATAAAATCCTAATTCAGAAACTCCTTAATATGCTGATTTAACCTAAATTAGTATCACTTTTTCGACACAATCTATGTTTAATATTCAATAGGTATACAACCTGGCATATCTTCCAGAGGGATCCAATACAAATAGGAGTTAGCGATTTTAAACCTCCTACTCCTCATAGGGTCTGTGTTGTAATAAGACTCATTACAAAAGGAATTTGCTTGAATTTGATATGTCTCGAAAAAGCTATTAAAAGTACTTGAACTAATTGATGCTACTTCATTAAGCCTGACATCTTGGAGCTGCTCGATTCCAAAATCAACTCCCATTATCATATTCCATATTTGATTTAATGTTAGGCTATTGATTAGATCCTGAGAAGTGTTTTGTCCTACGATGCTTAAGCAGACTTCCATCAGACTCTGCTGGAACTTGAATTTGCGCTCAGAATAACTTAATCCTTCAATAGACAACATTCTTAAAGTTTTTACTAACCTCTTTCTTTCATTATTGGTAAGCAGAATTACAGGCGTTTGGGCATATTCACTTTTACCGAAATATTTGAGCGCAATAAAAGCTTCTGTAGTAACCTCGGTATTCTTAAAAAGAGTTTTCACCTCAGCTCTGCTCAAATTATGCAACTCCATAAATTTCAATATTAATCCTTCTGGCGGATCTTCGCTAGATACACCCGTATAAATCCATCTATTAATGATATTAATATTATCCGAGAGAGTTGCAAAGTACTTTGACAAGCTCGTGTTAATTAACTCCTCCAGGTCATTTGGCTTAGACGGGGCACTTCTAGCAAACTGTAGTAGGCCGAACATATTAACCAGATCATCATCATCTCCTCCACTCATTTTAATGTTCAATATATTATCGTGCTTTTCAAATGAAATATCTAGAGATACATCTTTATTATAAATTTTCTTTCTTGAAACAGTCTCTATAATGTCTTTAATATCTGTATTAAAATTTAGGTATGAATTATCCTTTCCTGACTTCACTTGAAAGCTAATCAAATTGACAGCTTTTTCATATAGCAATTGAGACACTTCATCAATTGAAATCAGATCATCTTCATGGTTGCCACAATCGCCAATTAACACCACCACATTGCTCTCTTTGGGACTGAGATGTAATGATTCAATTCCTTTCTTCAAACCATTAAAAAGGGCCTCAGGCAAGTCATTGTCACTACTTTTACATGGAACTGAATTCAACTTAGACTTCACAGCACTAACATCAGCCGTTAGTTGGGTTACTTCATACGAATCATCACCATCAGGATAATCTCTATATACTATTAATCCGAATTTTAATTCCGATTCTAACACTTTACTATTTCTATCTATTACTGACTCTAAACTATTCGATATTGCTTTGAAATAGGGTGACATGCTAGAAGTCGCATCAACTACAAATATGATATTGGTCTTACTCATCAATGCAGTTGCATCTTCCACCATAACTCTATACAAGTCATTATTATCGTGCTGTTCTCTGGCAATACTCACAACTTTTTTGATATTGTCATCAATGTGATTAATGACAGGTTTTCTCATTTGAGAATTGCGAATCGGACCGATTTTAACGTCTGCAACAATCAAATTTTCCAAACATATCTGTTGATCTAAACATGCTTTTAAATTACTTAATTCAGAATAACCACCAATATTAAGGCCTTCGTATTCTATAATAGCTTCTTGAGTGTTTGTAGGCTCTAGAGCTAATCTTGTATTCCAAAAAACTGCATTTCTTCTCGGTAGCCAGCCTAATACTTTACTTACGTTGTTTTTTGGTGCCCCGTCAAGATAATCGGTAACTCCAAGAAGTACAAACCCATTATACTCTTTATACACAAATAGGGGCTGAAACACTTTCGGATCGCCAAGAATGTTATCATCCAATTCCTTGGGAATATTGTAATAGTGTTTATCAACCTTAAAGTCCCCTTGTGAGTTCCTCTCTAATTCCCCAGTAAGAATTACTGCTTTTTTAGGAATTGAGGCTTTTCCGTTTTCTCCCTCGTTAAGAGTATGCTTTGTAGTAATCGAATATGAACTGAGTAACAAATCCTCAACTTGCACCCAGCCAACAATATTCTCAGTGTCAAAATTAGCCACTTGTACGCATTGACCATCTATAGATACAACACGTAATGGTTGCATAAATTCTAATTCCTGACCAATTTGAATACCCCCACATGTGGAATATACAATAACCCCATGTTTGTCACTATAGACAGTCCATAACCTATCAGAAGTTGAGATTTTGATTATACCTTCTAAACTTGATTTACCACTATATATGTCTGCCATAAATAATGAATCCCTCTGAGTCGAAAAAGCCTGTGGAACAGTATAGAAATTCTGGGCCGATAAACTAAGTACTGTCAGAAAACTGAATACAATAAAAACAAACCTCATTAATCAATATTTTTGTAAAGTTCCATAAAAGTAGACACCATGGGGTAGAAAACATCTACAAATGCCACTGCGGCATCATTGTCACCATCAAAAATATAAGTTGTCGCAAAACTTGTTATATGCTCTTTATCATCACCATAATAAACCCAAACACACATTTGCAGAAAATTATGTCTTTTTATTTGTGTATCATGATTATGAGCACCTGTCATATATTCTATGAGCGTTGTATTCTCATAGTAGAATAGTAATAACTCTTCCAATTTAGGATCATATCCATAATCCCAAGTTGTTCTGTTCTTTCTTGGGGCTTTTTTATCTGCATCAGCACAAGCCACTTCAATTTCAATTGTTTTGACGATATTAGCTGGAACAGTAATCTTATCATATGATACAACTACTAGGCTCTGTTCACTTTCTTCGCTATTAATAAACACCCCACCTAAAGGAAAATGTATAATCGACTCTTGATTAGAAGAGTTAGATATAGTAATATTAATAGACTTAAAAGTGCCATTAGATTTTGCAATGACATCTATGTCAACGCTATTATCTAATTCAAAAAATGCAAGTTCTATCTGAGCTGAGGCAATAAATGCTAAAAAGAAAAGAGATAAAAAAGAAGTTAAGATTTTCATGATATTAAAATAATAAGAGAAATTACTAAACAAAGAAAGAAAAATATCGCACTAGCAATGACAAGTTTATTCATTTTTCTCAGCAATCTAATACGAATAACACGATCCGCATTGCATATAAAATCACTGACAACTGGATAATAATCTTGTTTATCTACCGATACTTTCACCGCTGTTCCAACTTCAACATAGTGGGTTAATTCTGAACCTTTAAACCCTTTGTCATTAATAATGATAGATGCTTTCTGTGCGTTAAGTATTTTGACATCAATTTTCTTTGATTTTGCTGAAGGATTTATACCGTCATTCAATAAAAATGACTTCACATCCTCAAGTGCTCGGATAAAACTATCACATGAATCATATCGATCAGTTTTATTCTTAGAAACTGCTTTTTCTATGACATTTTGCATTCGAGTAGAAACATGCTTATATATTTCCGTCACCTTAGGCAAAGGTTCATTGACAATATGGTTGTAAATCTCATACTGATTCATGTTGTCGTAAGGGACTTTACCTGTTATCATCTGCCAAAGAGTAACACCAAGACAATAGATATCAGAACTGCTGTCGATGTCCTTTCCATGAACGTGTTCAGGACTCATGTACATAGGTGTACCACCTACTCCCGCGCCAACCTGTGTGAGTCTAGGGTCTTCATCATGATTTTTTGCAATACCGAAATCAAGCAACTTTACTGAATCATCCGACCGTAGAATAATATTTGACGGTTTGAGATCTCTATGAATGATGTTTTTTGAATGTATATAACCTATCCCTTCTAATATTTTAATAAAAATATTTATCGCCCTGAGTTCATGAATGGGACCATTTTCTTCCGTTATATAACTATCCAAAGCTGATCCTTCAATATATTCCATTACTAAATGGAATGAATCTTCTTGTATATAGTCAAAAAGAGTGACAATAGAATGGTGATTTAGTTGAGCTAATAATTTAGCTTCTTCTACAAATCGATCTCTTAAAATTTGATTAGTAATAAGATGTGGGTGCAACGACTTGATCGCAACTCGCCTTCCTAATCTGACATCTGAATACAATCTTACGACTCCTTGAGATCCTTCTCCGATATCATCAATATGTTGGAAATTATCAAGTTCTGGCATTTATTAGATTTTTAAAGGGTCCTTCTGCTTAAGTGAATAATGAATCACAAACAGAAAAATAACGAACATAGAGGATAAGACAATGAAATCGAGAAATAAAGTCCCACTAGAAGGGAGGTCTTTATAACTCTCATGAAATTGAAGGGAAAGTTTCTCAGTCGCTTTCTGCGCACCTATACCAGGAACCATAATCTTCTCCTGTATTATGTTGAATCCTTCGTTCGACCACCTTGACAAAGTCAAATAACTGATTAATTCGACAATTGGAGATCCGATTTTTGCAATTAGGCCAGCGAGCATGATTTGAGGAATCAGTAGAATTGGAACCGTTGTCATAACGATCTCAGTGGTTTTGGACAATGAGGAAATACATAAGCCAAAGAGCGAAGAGACAATGGACACAAAACTCATCCAGCAAAATGCTTGTATTGGGTTTGCAAATTCAACTGTTTGGTTTGAGAAATAGACATATAGAACTATTATATAAATTGCACTTTGTATTACAGAAAATAGAGATAGGACTGAGATTTTAGAAAAGATATAAGGGAAAATACTGAGATTGTACATTCTTTCTCTTTTATATATCGCCATTTCAGAGACGATCTCTTTAGCCGCATTATTTGACCCAAACCAAATAGCAGCAATTGCAGAGATAAAAGGAACTGCTTGAGTAACATCAGCGAAAATCATGCAAATCAATACCGCAATGATAGGTGCTTGGATTAACATGAGATAGAAGTTGCCTTTATCTTGAGTCTTAATTTTAATGTATCTACTTGACAGCCAGTAGAATTGAGATAAGACCGAAATGTTGGATTTGTTTTTAATACCCTCTATCTGCTTTGACTGTGTGCCTTTTCTATTTTGGATTTTTCTAAATCTATCAATCCAAATGACAGCATTCTTTCCTGAAATTTTATGATATACTTCAACAGGTGAAGTCACTGCAAAGTATTTCTTATAAGTTGTGACATCACCATGATAAGCCATTGCTCCACCTTCAGCCATGAAAATCACCTCATCCATATACTCTAAATCATCAGGCTTATGTGTTACCATAATGACTGTAGTACCATTGGTGGTGAGCTCTTTCAAAATATCTAAAAACTCCTTAATAACGTATGGATCTAAAGGTGATGTTGGCTCATCTAAAAATAACAACAACGGTTTTGCCAATAACTCCAAGGCTATTGAGACTCTTTTTTTCTGACCACCTGATAATTCAGAAATCAAACTATTCTTTCTTTCCTCAATCTTTAAATCCTTAAGAACTTCTGTAATCCTATTTTCAATATTCTCTTCTGGAATATTCCTCAATCTGGCAGAATAATACAGACATTGTTTTACAGTGAGTTGAGAATGTACAATATCGTCTTGAGGGACATAACCTATAAGTGTTTTTAAATATTCATAGTTTTCCGTCAACTCAAGATCAAATAAGAACACTTTACCCTTTGTGGGTGGATTATCTCCGTTGAGTGCTTTTAATAATGTAGATTTCCCACATCCAGAAGGACCCATAATAGCAATTAACTTATTTGATGTCAGCGACAAGTGAGTGGATTGTAAGCCAACAATGCTATTATTATATACCTTTTCGATACCCGTAGAATAAATCGCTAATTGATCCTTCAAATCACTCACCCCCTCCTCTAGTGAAATCTTATGACTTCCAATAAAAATCACGTCTGATTTAGTAATCGTAACCGATCCACGAATTTTTCTGCCATTAATAAATACACCGTTCGTAGAACCCTCGTCACTTATAATATATGCACCCTTGTTCTTTACAATAGTGGCATGCTTTCTTGAAATAGTAGGATTATCAATTACAATATCGCAAACATTCTTATCCCTCCCCAGAACAACGATATTTTTTGATTTGAATTTACTGAGAATGCTATCAGAATAAACCGCTTCTTCTTGTGTTGAAAATTCAGTGACTGAAATCATTATTTTATCACTGATGCTGAATTGAATTTTATCGTGTAAATTCAATCGCGTCAATTTATTACTATCTAATTTAATACGATTTAAATACGTGCCATTTGAGCTAGATAAATCCTGAATGAATAGTCCCTCTTCACAAAAAATCAATTGAGCATGCTGATGAGAAACAATCTTGTCACTTATCTGAACTTGACAATTCTCATCTCTACCTAATATTAAATTAAAGTATTCATTCCTGTTAGCAATAATCTTATCAATTAATTTGCTCTTATGGTAGATTAATATTTTGTACCCTGAGTCGCTCATAATTTATTTCCGATTATGTCTCTTGCAGATAATTCTATTGATTTTTCAAATTCTATAGGAATAAGTATATTTCCAACCACCAAATCTGTTGTAATTAATAAAAAAAAGCTAAATTGATTAGACTTCACCTTCCCAAGAGAAGAGGTTATCATTGAAATATTATTTAGGGCCGCATCAATAACAACACTAGTAACCGTATCATTATTCACGTTAATCTCGTCAATCTTTCTTACTACTCCCACCTCTTCCCGCAGCAAACTATCCCTGAAGATTTTTGCTTGAAAATTCTTTAAGGTACAAGACACATCTGCGGGGTTATCTATTGAGATATTGAGTTGAATATCAGTATTAAACATCGTGACCTGTTTAATTTGGAAAGAATCAATAGAGACAGAATTATCCAAAAAGAACTCATCAACTACAAAATCAATCAAATTCTGCTTTTCAAAATGATAAATTTTCTCAAAATAGTATGGCCTGTTAAGCACCGGCAGCAATGCGTATCCTAATAAAGTGAGGTCAAATTCATTGCTTAGTGTTACAAAGCTATTGTCCTGATTTGAGAGAACTTCAAGATTGATCTTCGCTTTAGAGGTATCACATCTGGGAAGATTCATGTCCCCAATATTATTGCCCTGTGCAACAAGGCTTGAATCAATAAGTACTTTAAAGACAATACTATCAGATTTAATCGGAAACCAACTCGAATTATAGACAGACAATTCCGATTCAAATTGAATGTTATCGTTATTCTCAGTCATGTTAACATTATCCACACTTATGATTTCAGGTAAAGAAATCAAAGAACAGGATACGTTCAACATCATCAAGCACATCAATATGTAGCTCGACCTACTCACAGTTCATCGAATAATTAGTTGACATATGATTATTTAAACAATCTACCCTACTGACAGAATAGGGATGTGATCTGAAGATATTTCTTATAGGATTGAAGTCATCTTCTGATTGTGACATACGTTTCCAAAGTAATACACTTGAACAGTTTTTATAATTCGTTGGATACACAAGGTCCATTCCAAAATAATCAGCTTCTACTTCTTGTATCTGATTGAAGCTTGTCGTCGAAATCTGATCAAATGTCAGTGCGAGCTCACCGAGAGTTCCAAACTGACTCGCATAGATCATTTTCTTCAAACTTCTTGTGATATGCCCTCTCTCGTTATGACCAATTTCATGACCGATGATAGCTGCTATTTCTGACTCGTTGTCACAAAATTCATACATCTCTGTGTAAAAGAAGATGTGCCCTCCAACTGTGAAAACATTCAATATTGTATCCTCAATTAAATGAATCTTATAATCAAATCCTCTTGGCTGATCTATCCTTAACACTAAGTCTCTTAATATATTTTGTAAAACCTTGTGTTTACTCCCACTTCTAATTACCACCTCCTCTTTTAGCAGTTCATCATAAGCTTCATCTCCCACCTTCTCCTCGTCCTCAACAGATACATCAATTGATTGTAGGAAAGGCTCTTGTGCTGCATTATAAATCCCTCCGAATATATTGACTAAGGAGTTTGAACCATCTCCTTGCTCCATACAAGAATAATCGTATTCAATATCTGTCCTTTGTGTGACAATTACCTGTGGGGTCTCTGGCGGATCATCTTGGCTCCTTTGATCAACATACAGGGTGTCAACTACCACCTCATCATTAAATCTTTCAGTAATAGAAGATTGTAAATCTGCATAGGACAGAACTCCAATTAAAACAAGAGCCACTGCAATTATAGCTGTTATATACAACCAATTAATATTCAATGATTTTTTAGTAGAAGATGTCTCAATTAATAAGACACTATCATTTGTTTTGCCAGCCTGGAATTGCGCCTTCTTCACTGAATGAAGTAAATCTTTATAAGCACATTCAAAAGCGCCAAACTTTACTTTATCAGCGTTCTTTAAAAGAGTTGGTTTTTCAATACGTACTGAATTAATGAATATTCCATTTGTAGACTCCAAATCTATTATGGTCAATGTCCCATTTTCAAATACCAATTGAGCATGCTTAGAGGATACTGAATCATCATCAATATAAATATCAACTTCATCTTGAGCTCTTCCAATAAGGAAAATCGCATTTTTCATGTTATATAATATTCAAAAGTTCTATCGGCAATACTTCAGACGGTCCGAAGTGTTGTTTTAATTTGACTAATGGGTTTTTGTCTCCATTGTTCGCTTTCTGAAAAACATTATTATTCAAATAAGAATAGGATACAAAACGAAAATTCTGCTTTTCTCCTAGATATCTTTGAGAGTCTATTCGACAATATGTGAGTAGTGTGGTAATAATAACCCAAATAACCACAAGAAAGACTCTTATTTCCTCAGGCATTGCTTTTGTTTTTGTTTATGTAACTCATATTTAAAGTGCAGATCTTCATGTTCTTTTTTCATGGTGAAAACTTGTTAAGCATTTATAAAAGTTGCCTTAACTCTTTTTGAGATTAGAATGTAAGGTATCCAAATAGCTGCATGTATAAAAGAACGAGAAAGTTCTTTAGTTGTATCAGCATTAAAAACTGGATCATTTGGAAAGACAAGTTTAACCGCGAATGCATCTATGACGATAAATGCAAGAGTAAAAAGTAAGGCACCGATATATATATATG
>Ga0114997_10002978_pt1 | contig 13441 bp, 14 predicted proteins | sample ArcticOcean_MG_C_2_FD_87045 | JGI IMG/M metagenome (GOLD analysis project Ga0114997, IMG submission 87045) | Marine microbial communities from western Arctic Ocean - ArcticOcean_MG_CB4_136 | ecosystem: Environmental > Aquatic > Marine > Oceanic | place: Arctic Ocean: Canada Basin | collected... | reverse complement strand
TATTAATAAAAAAAAAAATAAATTTTATAGGTGTAGATAAAAAATATAATAAATATTTAAGTTTTAAAAATTTTTATAAGATAAATTTAAATAATAAATCTAAATTAGATCACATTATTGATAAGAATAAAATTAAATATATAATTCACTTAGCGGCTATTCCAGGTTTTGTGAGTTGCAATAATTTTCCCAGCAACGCATTTGAAAATAATGTAGATGCAACCTTTAATCTAATGCTGCTTGCAAAAAAATACAAATGTAAAAAGGTTATTATAGCATCATCGATGGGCGTTGATAATTTTGAGAAAAATCCAAGTATTTATGGATTGACGAAATTTATTTGTGAAAAAATTTGTAAAACATTTAAAAATTTAAATAAAACAAATATTGTTATCGCAAAAATTTCGAATGTATTTGGTCTGTATTCCCATCATAAATCAAGTGTTGTTCACTCATTTATAAAAAATATTATCAAAAACAAAGCTTTAGATATTCATAAAAATGGCAAGCAGTCTAGGGATTTTATTTTTGCCGAAGATGTTTGTCTGAAATTTTTAAAAGAAATATACAGTAAAAATGACTCTGATATAATCAAAATTAACACTAATAAATATTCTACAATACTAAACCTAAAATCATTATTAGATAACATTTCAAAAAAAAAGAATACTTATTTATTTGTAAAAACACCACAAGGCTATGACGATAAAGATTATAAAAAAAAACTATCAAAATATAATAAAGATTTTATAAAAAAATTGGAAAAGACGTTCAATTGGTATATGAATAATCGGAAATGAGAATATTAATTCTAGGTGGAGATGGGTATCTTGGTTGGCCAACTTCTATGCATTTTGCTAATAAGGGTCATAAAGTTCTAACTATCGACAACCTTTCAAAAAAAAAAATTGCGGACGAATACGGCATAGAGCCTTTGAATAGAGTTAAATCATTTAACAAGCGAATAAAACTATGGAATTCAAATCAAAAAAATAAAATAGAAAACTTAGTTTTTGATTTATTAAATTATAAAACTATATGTGAGACTTTAAAAAATTTTAAACCCGATACTATTATTCACTATGCTGAACAACCATCCGCCCCCTATTCTATGGCGGATAGGGAAAAAGCTGTGTATACCCAAAACAACAACGTTATTGGAAATTTAAATTTACTTTTTGCAATAAAAAAACACTGCCCCCACGCTCACTTAATAAAACTGGGAACTTTGGGAGAATACGGAACACCTAATATAGACATAGAAGAAGGTTGGTTAAATATTGAACATAACGGTCGTAAAGATAGAGTTTTATTTCCAAAAAAACCAGGAAGCTTTTATCATCTGTCAAAAGTTCACGACAGTGCCAATATAGAGTTTGCTTGTAGAATTTGGGGTTTAAAATGTACAGATTTAAACCAGGGTTTAGTTTATGGATTGATGACAAAAGAAATAGAGTTAGATTCCGAAGGTTTAGCAACTTCCTTTCATTATGACTCAATATTTGGAACAATAATCAATAGATTTATTACACAAATTGCTTGTGGCAAACCGATGACTGTTTATGGAACTGGAAATCAAAAAAGAGGTTTTTTAAATATAATAGATACTCTTAAATGTGTAAATTTAGCGGCTGAAAACCCAGCAAAAGTGGGAGAGTTTAGAGTTTTTAATCAATTTACAGAGTTTTGCTCTTTAAATGAAATGGCAATGAAAATTAAAAGTTTTGCCGATAACAAGAAATTAGTTGCTAGAATTAAAAATATTAAAAATCCAAGAATTGAAGATGAGGAACATTATTACAATCCAAAAAATACCTCCCTGCTATCTTTGGGCCTCAAACCCGTAAAATTTGATGAAAAACAAATAGAATCGATATTTAATACAATTAAAGGTAATACTGACAGAGTGAATATTGATACACTTGATCCAAATATTAAATGGAAAATATAATAGCCAAACTCAATGTTTAATAAGAAATATCCATACGTTATTGCAGAAGTGGGGAGCAACCATTTAGGTAGGGAAATATTATGCAAACAATCAATAATACAAGCTAAAGAAGCTGGTGCTGATTGTGTAAAATTTCAATTATTTAACGAAGATAATTTAGTAAATAAAAAACTTAAGATTTACAAACACGTAAAAGACAAAAAGCTAAAATTTCAATATCAACGATTTAAAAAAGTTAAAATATCAATTGATCAAGTTAAAAGATTTTCTAAATTTTCAAAGAAAATAGGTATTGATTTTGTTGTCACCCCTTTTGATCACAGATATGTCAATAAAATAAAAAATTATGTAACTTTTTTCAAAGTAGCTTCTGGAGATATTGACAATCATCTAATATTAGAAGAAATAGCAAAAACAAAAAAAAATGTAGTTATTTCCACGGGTATGTCAAATTTAGAGGAAATCAAAAAAGCTGTATCTTTTTTTCCAAAAAATAAAGTTTCTTTGCTTCATTGTATATCTAGTTATCCTGCAGATTTTTCAAATGCTAACCTTATAAATATAAATTACTTACAGAAAAAATTTAATTTAAGAGTTGGCTATTCTGACCATGTGCCTGGCGTAGATGTGGCCGCAAACTCTGTATTATTTGGAGCTAAAATTATAGAAAAACATTTTATGCCAAAAAAAACCTCCTTAGCTGGGGATTATAAGTTATCTATTGATAAAAATGATCTTAAAAAAATGATTATAAAAATTAAACATAATTTTGATATGATTGGCATAGTCCGAACAAGTCATTATAAATGTGAAAATTATTTTAAAAAAACACTTAGAAGAAGTATTTATTTTTCAAAGGATTTAAAAAAATCTCACAAAATTACTTACGATGACTTGGCTTTATTAAGGCCACTAGACAAAAATGGTCTTCAGCCTAAAAACTACAAAAAAATAATTGGTCGTAGATTAAAAAAAAATGCGAAGAAACATCAGTTAATAAAGATTAATTCAATAAAATAGTGAAAAATATTAAGTGCGTCATCGAAGCCAGAATGGGGTCTAAAAGGCTACCCGGTAAATCCATGATGAATCTCTTGGGAAAATATAAATTGATAGATTACACAATACAAAGTGCTTTAAATTCAATTTTTTTATCTAATAAAAATGTTTACTTACTTACTTCAAAAAATTTAGATAACTTGAAATTAATAAAATATGTTAAAAAAAATTATAAAATTAAAATTATTAAAGGTTCAGAAGATAATGTTTTCAGTAGGTATCATTTTTTAAAAAGATTCAACAATGTTAAAATTTTAAGAATTACAGCTGACAACCCCTTGGTAGATCCTTTTTTAATTGACTACTCATTGAATTTTTTTGAAAAAAACAAAATTGATTATTTAACGACAAGAGCAATGGAGCACTCAAAGAAATGGAAGATAAAAAGTGACTTTCCAAAAGGAATATCTTTAGAAATTTTTAAATCAAAAAAACTTTTTCAGAATGAAAATAAATTTGATTTTACAAATTTTCATTCTCCGACATGGTTTTTTTACAATAAATTATTCAAGGCAAAAATTTGTAAGTTAAAATCTTTTGGCATTTACAAAAAAATAAGTAAAAAACTCTCTTTTACCATTGATACTAAAAATGATTATACAAGGGTCAAAAATTTAGTAAAAAAAAATAATTTTGCACCTGGAAAAGATAATCTTTGCAATTTTTATAAAAATAAATAAAATGTTTAAAATATAAATAAATATAAACAATATGTTAAATAAAACTTCTGAAATTTTAGAATCGATTAATTCTGACAAATTGTTTTTAGATGATGAGCAAAAAAAAAAATTAGATATTAACGGGTATTTAGTTTTTGAAAATTCAAATTATATGAAAACCAATTTGGTGACTCTTCAAAAAATATCTCGTGAGCTAATAGATAAGGAAGGTGATAAGGGAGGTTGGGAAGGAAAAGAAAAATATTTTAAAGAAGGTAAAAAATTTGAGTCTGGTGCTCAAAGATTAGGAGGATTAGTTGGTAAGCATAAAGTATTTTTAGGTTTGATTACAATGCCTGAAATATTAAATTCAGCATATCACGTAGTAAAAGACGAAATTAAAATTTGCGGTTTAAATTTAAGAAATCCAGTAAAAGATATGGGTGAACAATCTGTTCACATTGATGGTTTCCCAAGAACAGGTGCAAAAGAAGATTATGCAGGTATAGTTGCTTTTATATATTTAGATGATTGCAAAGTAAGCAATGGAGCAATGAGATTGATTCCAAAAAGTCATACGATCTTAGGATGGCCAGATGATCATGTTGATATAAATCAAAAACACCCTAATGAAATCAGAATAATTGTTAAGGCTGGAACAATTGTAGTAGCAAATTTAAATATATGGCACGCTGGTGCAAAAAATATATCAGGAAATTCCCGTAGAGTTATCATGATGAATATTAAAAATCGAAAATATGATCAATTATTAAATTATAAAAAATTTCTAGATAATGATCAAACAATAAGTTTAAGTGAAGAGGAGAAGTATTTACTTGCGGTAAGAGCAGAAGATAGCGATCAAAAAATTGACTCCGGTGGAAGTGCCAATGAATTGCGGAGAGAGTATTTGGCTAAAAAAAACCAAAAATTTCAAAGTGTAGCCAACAATAAATAACCTCTCTAAAAATCAATAATAAGACCATTATTTTTTTTTTTTAGTAAAAAAACTTTACAGTTCAATTATTGAACACTATACATTATATGCTTATGGTTCATATTTTTGATTATGATAAATTTATTAGCAGCTTGCCTATTAAAAAAACTGATAGTTTATTAGTTAATTCTAATTTTTTAAAACTAATGATTAGCGCTAAAAAAAAGGGGAAAAAATTTGATCAGAACAGATTGATAGACTCTTTTTGTGATTTTTTAGGAAATAAAGGTACATTGATTATACCTTCATTTAGCTGGGAATTTTGTAAAAATGGTTTTTTTGATAAAAAGAAAACCAAATCTATTACTGGCAGTTTTGCAAATACAGCTTTAAATCGAAAAGATTTTAAAAGAACTCTCAATCCAGTTTATTCTTTTTTAGTGTACGGCAAAGATCAAAAATATTTATGCTCTTTAAAGCATCATGATAGCTTTGGTTTGAACTCACCTTTTGGATATCTTATTAAAAAAAAGGCTAAAAACTTATTTATAGACATAGATTACAAAGATAGTTTTACATTTGTTCATGTTGCCGAACAAGTTATAGGAATTGACTATAGATACAAAAAAAAATTTGAAGGCACATATCTTTATAAAAATAATAGAAAAAAAATAAGTACTATTATATATTCAAGAAAAATAGAAACTGGGGTTAAAGGCACAAAATTTTCAAAAAAATTTGACAATATACTTATAAAAAATAATGCACTAATTAAAAATAAAAAATTTGGAGTCTCTGTGCAAACCATTCAAATAGATAAAGCTTTTAAATACATGAAGGAAAGCCTCCTGAAAAAAAACAATTTAATTTTCCCAATTTATTAAATTATGAAACTTTTTAAAAAAATTAATTCTTATTCTAATTATGTGGCTCTAATAGATGATAGTGGAAATTCTTACTATTACAAAGATTTGATAAGATTTTCTAAAAATATATTTAAATTTATAAAAAAAGGATCATTAGTTATTTTGATATCTTCTAACACTCAAGAATCAATAAGTTTTTATGTATCTTCAATAATTAATAATTATTGTTTAATTCTGCTAGATGAAAATTTAGATATAACGTTTATAAAAGATACAATAAAAAAATTTGATCCTAATTTTATTTTTTACCCAAAAAAATTTGACAAAAATTTTAATACCAAAAATGCTGTCTGGAGCTCCAAAAATTATTTCTTAGTTGAGTTGTCAAAAAAAAATAAAAGTGAAATTAATAAATTAAATACCCTAATATTAACTACTTCTGGTACAACTCAAAATCCAAAATTTGTTAGGCTTTCTAATAAGAATATTTATGTTAATGCATTTCAAATTTTAAAATACTTAAAAATAAAAAAAGAAGACACTACTATTACAACGATGCCAATGGCATACTCTTATGGATTGTCAATTATTAATACGCACCTCGAGAATGGATCTAAAATAATTCTAAATAATGATTCGGTTATAAATATTAATTTCTGGAAAAAAATAAAAAAAAATAAAGTAAATTCCCTTGGTGGAGTTCCAGCAATATATGAGTATTTAAGGAGAATTAAATTTGAAAATATGTTGCCTAGTTCAATTAGGTATTTAACTGTAGCTGGTGGTAAACTAGATTCTGAAGTATTAAAATATCTTTATAAAATTTGCAAAAAAAAAAAAATAAATTTTTTTTCAATGTATGGTCAGACAGAAGCAGGCCCAAGAATATCTTATGTAAATATAACCAAAAACCCAAACAAAATTAACGCTATAGGAGTGCCAGTCATTAATTCAAAAATAAAAATTTTAAGTGAAAAAAATATAATAATTACCAAAAAAAATAAGATCGGGGAATTAGTCTATTTTGGCAATAACGTATCATTGGGATACGCATCTAAAAAGATAGATTTGAAAAATGGTGATTCTAACAAAGGAAAAATTTTTACCGGAGATTTAGGTTACAAAGATAAAGATAATTTCTTTTTTTTAACATCCCGAAAAAAAAGAATTTCAAAACTATTTGGTTTACGTTTAAATTTAGATGACATTGAAAATTTACTAAAAAAAAAGGGCTTCAAAGTTAACTCTATTGTTAATGATAAATATATTCAGTTAAATTATATTAGCAACTACCAAGAAGATATTATTAAAAATATAATTTTTGAGAACTTTAAAATAAATAAAAACTATATTAAATGTACTCTTGTAAGTAAAAGTAATAAATTTAAGACCCTTTAATTATGGAAAAATTTAAAAAGAGTATAAAAATTTTTAATTATTCAAAAAAAGAAAAAATAAGTTTCTTTGATGGTAAAATGATAAATCTTGTTAAATCGCACTATAATTTATGCAAACCGTATAAAAATATGTTGAAATTATTTAATTATAATTTAGATAATAAAAACATAAAAAAAATACCTCCATTACCCGTTTCCTTATTTAAAAATATTGATCTATTGAGTGTGAAAAAAAATAAAATAATTAAAACACTTTTATCTTCTGGTACCAGCGGTATCGTACCTTCAAAAATTTATTTAGATGGTGAAAACTCCAAAAATCTAACTTGGGTTCTTACTAAAATTGTTGAATCTATATTGGGTAAGAAAAGAATACCGATGTTAATAGTTGATCAAAACCCTAGACACAGTAACAGGTATAATTTTAACGCTAGAATTGCAGCTATAAATGGGTTTTCAATTTTTGGAAAAAATATTACTTATCTAATTGATAATAACAATAAATTTAAAATAAATGAGCTTAATAAATTTTTATCTATATATGGGAATGATAATTTTTTAATTTTTGGGTTTACAAGTATTGTTTATCAACATCTTTTAAAAAATGATATTTCTAGAAAACTCAAATATAATCTTAAAAAAGGGATTTTAATACACGGCGGGGGGTGGAAAAAACTTACTGATATATCAATAACTAATAAGATGTTTAAAGATTCATTTCGTAAAAAATATAGTCTAAATAAAATTCATAACTATTATGGATTGGTAGAACAAACTGGTTCTATTTTTATAGAATGTGAAAAGTGCTCTTTGTTTAAATGCTCAATATATTCTGATATTTTCATAAGAGATAAGCATTTAAATATAATTGAAGAAAAAGGAAAAAAAGGATTTCTTCAAGTAATGTCTTTGATACCAAGTAGCTATCCAGGAAATAATTTACTTACTGAGGATATAGCAGAAATTGTAGATAGCAAAAAATGTAAAAGTTGCACCCATAATTATTATGGAAAATTATTTAAGGTTTATGGTAGGGCAAATAATTCAGAAATTAGAGGATGCAGCAATATTTAATGAAAAATAAAATAGAATTTTTAATAGGAGATAAGAAGTTTTCGAGTAAGGCTTTAGAGCCTTTTGATGATGGTGTTATTAAGTTTTTAGATGAGCTATCTGTGTTTTTGGCAGCATCTAAAGAAAGTTTAGAATATACAGATATTAGGACATTCGCCTTCATGTGTAGAAAAAAAAATTTAGAATTTTTGAAAAAAAAATTTTCTACTTCAATGTACAGAGTCGGTGTAGGATTATTATTTCATATTACTCCCTCGAATATTCCAACAAGTTTTGCATATTCTATGTTATTTGGAATTTTGTCTGGAAATACAAATTTAATTAAAATTCCATCCAAAAAATTTCCTCAGATAGAAATACTTTGTAAAGCAATAAAAATAAAAATTAAAAAATATAAAAAAATTGAAAAATTTATAACAATCGTTCGATATTCAGATAACGATGAATTTACAAGAGAGGCCTCACTAAAATGTGATGGTAGATTAATTTGGGGAGGCAATAGTAGTATAAATAATATTAGAAAATTCCCAATGAAAGAAATTTCTAGGGATATTGCGTTTGCAGATAGGAATTCTTTGTGTGTAATTAATTCGTCAAAAATAATGTCTTTGACCGCTAAAGAACTTAAATTTTTAGCTGTCAGATTCTATAATGATACATTCTTGGTGGATCAAAATGCATGCTCCTCTCCACATATTATTTTTTGGGAGGGCAATAAAAAAGAAGAGGCAAAAGAGAAATTTTGGGCTGAATTGTTTAATATTGTAAAATCAAAATATGATTTACAATATACGGGTATTTTTTATAAATATAATAGGTTAATATCTGATAACTTAGGTTTAAAAAATTTCAGAAGCTATAAGAAGTATGGTCAGTATATACATTGTGTTCAACTTAAAAATAATATGAAATTGAAAATAGAAAACTTGACTGCAAAATGGGGTTATTTTTATCAAATGGATTTAGAAAATATTTCTAAAATTTTTAATCATACAAATGCCAACACACAAACATTAAGCTATTATGGCTACACAAAGGATATTTTTCTTAAAATTATTAAACAAAAAAATTTTAGAGGTGTGGATAGAATAGTTCCTATCGGACAAGCTTTAGATATTGGTTTATATTGGGATGGTTATGATATCATTCCTTCTTTAACTAAAACTATAGAAATAAAATGAGTGAAAAATTAATATTTAACAAGGCAAAGATACTTGAATATCAAAAAAATAGGGATCCATATTTAATGATAGACTATGCAACAGAAGTTAAACCTGGCGTCTCCTCATTTGGATATAAAGATTTAAATCCTGATGAATGGTTCTTTAAAGTTCATTGGCCTGAAGACCCAAATATGCCTGGTATGTTGCAAATTGAAGCATTGGTCCAAATGACGTCTTTGGCAATTTTAACTCTGCCTGGCAATAAAGGTAAGTTAATGTATCTTATTTCAGCTAATAGCCTAAAATTTAAAAAAAAAATTCAACCAAATATGCGATTTAATATTGAAACAAGAATAAAAAGTTTTAAAAGAGGAATAGCCTTATGTGAAGGTATTGGAAGTGTTAATAAAGAAACTGCTTGTAAAGCTGACTATACTCTAGTTTTATTGGACGAAATAAAGAAATATAAAAAATAATGCCTATTGCATCATCATTGTTAAATAAACCTAGACTGGTAAAAAAATTAAAAGATTTTTATACCTATGTTAAAAAAAATGATGGGAAAGTTGGAACTAAAACAAGAGGAATAGATCTTAATTTTAATAACGCTTGTAATTTAAGATGTAAGTATTGTTTTACTAACTCTCCAAAAGGAGATCATGCTAAAGAGTATCTTGATATTGAGGCAATAAGAAAATTAGCCGATGAAGCTGATGAATTAGGATATTTTGAATTTGACTTACAAGGTGGAGAGCTATTGCTACAACCAAAAAAACTTTTTCAAGTTTTAGAGGCTATAAGGCCAGAAAGATTCTATATGTATCTAACCACAAATGGATACTATCTTGATAAAAAAATGGCGGAGAAATTAGCAGAATATAAAGTCAGCAGAGTTTCAGTAAGCATTGATAGTATGGATGAAAAAATTCATGATGAAATTAGAGGAAGAAAAGATTCATGGAGAAGAGCGATGGAGGGACTTAAACACGTAAAGGATGCAGGGATGGATCCATATCTAAATATTACTGTTGGACATTATAATGCTCATACAGATCATTTGAAGCAATTGTTGGATTATTCTAAAGATCAAAAATATAAAACTTTATTAAACGTTGCGGTGCCAGCTGGCATGTGGCAAAAAATGGATGATATAATTTGTGATGACAAAGATAGGGAATATCTTAGAAAAATTAGGAAAGAGTATAAAAACCTAGTTAGAAATATTTGGAATCCATTTGATAAAAACCATGAAAATATATTGGGATGTACGACTGTTAATAGACTTTATGTAACCCCTATTGGAGATGTTTTGGTTTGTCCTTATGTTCACATTAAAATAGGAAATATTTTCAAAACTCCTTTAAAAGAAATAGTAGATTACGGTTTTAGAATTAAATATTTCAATAATCATAGTGATTTATGTTTGGCTGGAGAAGACAAAAATTTTATTAATAAATTTATGACTAAAAAAGGACAAACAATTTTTAATCCGGCCTTAGCAGAAGAGATTTTTTCAAAAGAAGATTTTATTTCATAATGATTTTTAAAGACAAGGTTGCAATTATAACGGGGTGCAATAAAGGAATTGGTAAAGCAATTTTAGAAAATTTATCCAGAAAAGGTGCGACAATTTTTGCATGTTCAAGAAAAAGCAATGATGAATTTTTAAACAATATAAATTTATTACAAAAAAAAAATGGTAATAAAATATATCCTGTCTTTTTTGATTTAGAAAATAAAGAAGAAATTAAAGAAGCTATTTTGGAGATAAAGACCAAAACTAACAAAATCGATATGATCGTTAACAACGCTGGTTCGATACAAACTTCAATATTTCAAATGACGCCTGAAAAAAAAATTAGAGAACTTTTTGAAATCAATTTTTTCTCTCAATTAATTTTTACCCAACATTTATTAAAACTTATGATTAAAGAAAAAAATGGCAGTATTGTATTTATTTCCTCCACATCTTCTGAGGATGCAAATTTCGGTAGGTCTATTTATTCGGCTTCAAAAAGTGCGATGAATGCTATTTCATTAAGTCTATCAAGGGAATTAGGACAATTAAATATCAGGGTTAATAGTGTTGCTCCTGGACTTGTTGATACGGAAATGGCTAATAAGAATACTTCCCAAGAAGTCCAAAAAAATGAAATTTCTAAAAGCTCCCTTAAAAGAATAGGTCAGCCAGAAGAAATAGCTTCTGTCGTTTCTTTTTTATTGTCGGATGAGTCATCATATTTAACCGGTCAATTAATCAGAGCTGACGGCGGATTATAAAATGTCAGAAAATTTAAAAAAAATATCTATATCCATAAGAAAAAATATTTTACTTATGGCTAAATCTGCTGGTTCAAGTAGCGCTCATATTGGCGGCGCTCTATCAATAGCGGATGTAATGAGTGTTTTGGTGGGTGAACAAATGAAATTATCCTCAAAAAAAAATGGATATAGCGAAGACGAAAGAGATCGTATTATTCTCAGTAAAGGACATGGATGTTTAGCGTACTATGCTGGTCTTTTTGAATTTGGATTTTTATCTAAAGAAGATTTAGTAACATTTGAAAAAAATGGAAGTGAACTTTTAGGACATCCAGTTAGAAATAAAAAAAAGGGTATAGATTTTTCAACTGGTTCGTTGGGCATGGGGCTGTCATTAGGAATTGGAGTTGCTTTAGCGGCTAAAAAGAAAAATAAATCCTTCAGTGTATACGTGATACTGGGTGATGGAGAATGTAATGAAGGTTCGGTATGGGAAGCCGCTATGTCAGCTGCTCATTTTAAATTAGATAATGTTACAATAATAATTGATAATAATAATTTTCAACAAACAGGCTCAAATGAAAAAATTATGTCATTAGGGAATATTAAATCAAAGTGGGAAAGCTTTGGTTGGCATACAGAACAGATAGATGGAAATAATATTGACGAAATCTTAAGTACATTTAAAAAAATATCAGAAATTAAAAAACCAAAAGCGATAATAGCAAAAACTATAAAAGGTAAAGGTGTTTCTTTTATAGAAAATAATAATGTATGGCATCATTCAATTTTAACACAAAAAAAATATGATGAAGCAATAAATGAATTAAATAGTTTTTTATAATGAATATAAACGAGAAAAATATTAAACTTTGGTCCTCCATTGGATCTAGAGCAACTTTTGGATTAGCAGTTTTAGAATTAGGGAAATCTATTGATAACTTAATGGTTTTAACTTCAGATGTGTCAACATCAGCAGGACTTGATAGATTTAAGAAAGCTTACCCAGAAAAATATTTAGACGTGGGCATTGCGGAACAAAATTTAATTGGGATTGCAGCCGGGTTAGCATCAGAAAATTATAATGTTATTACAACCACTTTTGCCCCGTTCCAAGTAATGAGGTGTTGTGAGCAAATTAAAGTGAATTTAGGCTATATGAAAAATAAAGTTTGTATGGTTGGGATAGCTAGTGGATTAGTTTTAGGAAATCTTGGCTATACTCATTGCTGCATTGAAGATGTTGGTGTTTTAAGATCTATCCCTAATTTGAAAATAATTTCTCCCGCAGATACATTGGAAACAGTCAAGGCATTAGAGGCTGTAGTTAAAAATAAAGATAGTTCAGTTTATATTCGCTTAACTGGCTCATCTAATAACCCTGCTGTCTACGACCATGACTATAAATTTGAAATAGGTAAAGCAATAGAACTCGTTTCCGGTGAACATATTGTAATTTTTTGTTGTGGAACTATGGTGCACCATTCTTTAGAGGTAAGTAAAATTTTAAGAAAAAATAACATTAATGCAAAGGTTGTAAATATGCATACTATTAAACCTATAGATAAAGAAGCAATAAAGAATGCTATTGAAGCCAAATTGATAGTTTCTATTGAAGAGCATAATGTAATTGGTGGTCTTGGTAGTGCGGTGGCAGAAGAGTTGAGTAAATTAGGATATAAAAATAAACACTTAACTCTTGGTATTCAAGATGAGTACTCAGAAGGCGGTGATTACAAATATTTGTTAGACAGACATGGTCTTAGTATAGAAAAAATTATAAATAAAATCTTAACAACGATGGAGAAATTATAATGAGTAGAGAAAAATATAAAGAAGTTTTTTTAAAATCGCTATCAATTGAGTCTGATAAATTTAAAGAGGAATTAGAATATAATGAAATACCAGAATGGGATTCTATAGGTCATATGAGCTTAATGTCAGACTTAGAGGAGGAATTTAATATCTCACTTGAAACAGAGGATATAGTCGAGTTTGGTTCTTTTAAAAAAGGAATTGAAATACTAGAAAAATACAAAGTGAAATTCTAATCAATTTTTAATTTATTATAAT
>Ga0114997_10002977_pt1 | contig 13443 bp, 13 predicted proteins | sample ArcticOcean_MG_C_2_FD_87045 | JGI IMG/M metagenome (GOLD analysis project Ga0114997, IMG submission 87045) | Marine microbial communities from western Arctic Ocean - ArcticOcean_MG_CB4_136 | ecosystem: Environmental > Aquatic > Marine > Oceanic | place: Arctic Ocean: Canada Basin | collected... | reverse complement strand
TTTTTCTTTTTTTATCAAAATTTTACTCACACTTTTTATCTAGTATTTATGACTTAAGATTTATCCAAAACTATGCCAAAGACGACACTCAAAATCAGAAAAAACCCAACCATCAATGGTAAATATTTTTAAATCCATAAAGTCATTTTTCATCCTATTATTTGCAAATTTAATAAAGTCTTTGGAATCATACTCTTTATAAGCAATCAATACTTTTTCTCTAAAAGATTCCATTTCTAAATCACTTATTAAACCACTTTTTTGAATAGCTTCTTTTAAAAAACGAACACTATCATCAGAATTAGGATAAATTAGTGAAATTATTTCAATATCATTATCTCTATTAGCTAAATTAGCATAACTATTTCTGTAGACATTAGTTTTATCATAAAAAAATTTTCCAATTAGACTTCCAGAAATAATAAGACCAGAAGACATGATAATAAATTTACGTCTATCCATTACTCAACCACTCCTCATTTCATTCCCTAAGTGTTCTGCTAGTCTTATTGACAAAGCAACAATAGTATATGTAGGATTAGCATGACTTGCAGTTGGAAAGATGGATGCACTTGAAATATAAAGATTGCTTAACCCAAAAACTTTACAATTAACATCAACAACTCCCTCAGAAGGTTTAATAGCCATCCTAGTCATACCAGTATGATGACTGGCCCCATGATAGCCCTCTATGTACTTAAAAAGATATCTCATTGATTTGTCATAACAAAACCTTCCAAGACCATATGAGCCAACGGTTATAGCTAGCAGCTTATAGAAATCAGAATATGCCTTTTTATCTTGTTCAGTAATTGCATGTTTCAGAATAATTTTAGGCGTTCCTAAGACATCTTTCTCTTTTGACAACTTAATACCACTATCATAATTTGGAACTTGATCAAATGCGCCATTTAAAGCAAATGCAAAATTTTTCTTGTCTAATATTTTATTATATATTTCATTAATACCGGTCATTGGATGGAAAAGTTTATATACATGCTCAGTTAATTCATTTTTTTCAACAGTATCTATTGACTCTAGAAGAATCTTACAATTCATATACCCTTTTTTTATATAATCATCTGATAACGAAATAAATTTTCTATATAGTATTCCTTTAGATAATTTTTCATACTTTCTATCAACTTTTACCTTAGGGTTTAAAATTAAGATTCCATGTGTTGCATTAACATGTGGTGAGTAAAATCTACCAACTAAATCAAAATTATTACCAACTCCATTTCTTGAGTGACTCTTAGAAGCTAGTAATATTCTTGGAATTTCCAAGCCTCCCATTGCAAGAATAATTTTTTTACCTCTAACAGTAAATTTTTTATTGTTAATTGTTTTGACAATTAAGTGCTCAATTGATTCATTTTTCTGCTCTAAAGAAATGACGTTTGCATTTAAAAGTATCTTTATGTTTTTCGAGTTTTTAAGTTTATTTTTATATTTTTTACCAAAATTAACTTTATTTTCTTTTAGGAGCCAATATTTTGTTTTAAATATAGATGAACTAGAGAGGCCATCAATGACTTCACGTGAACCTAATTTACTTTTTGGTGGTAAATTAAAATCCACTAAATTAATTCCAAAATATTCGTTTGCTCTGCTGTAATATTGATCTAAGGATTCTCTCGAAATTGGCCAGCCACTATTACTTGTTACTGTTTTTTTTAAAAAATCAATTTCATCATAAGGCAAACAAGCTCCGCCCCACCAATTTGTGGTTCCTCCAAAAAAACGGGCTCTATACTTATCTATTGGTTCATGAGGCAAAGAGTTTGGCGAGGTCGAGTCAACAAAACCTTTATATAAGTTTTGAGTCTCAGAGTCGGGATTAAAATCTCCACTCTCTATTAAAATAGCATTCAATCCAATTTTTTCAAACTCGCAAGCAATGGTTATTCCCGCAGCTCCTGCTCCTACTATAACTATTGACTCTTCTAGTGATATGCCACTATCCAGAGATAATGCATCAATTAACATTTAATCTCAATATAGATTTTTTTAAAGTATTTATCCATACGTCCATACTAAGCTTGTGGGCCTTTTTACTATTTAAAAAATTACGAATTGAACTTAAATATTTCATATACTGTTCAGGTGACATGTTCTTTAAAAAATCATACATCTCGTCAAAAGTATTAAAATCCCTAAAGTCAATATAGCATTCTTTTGGAATTATTTCAGTAATATTTGGAGCGCCATAATATATTGGGACATTTTGAGACAAAAATGCATCAAAAATTTTTTCAGAAACATAATAATTAACCTGACTAGTATTTTCAAAACAAATTGAAAATTTATAATTACTCAGTGTTTCAAGCTTATTTAATGAGACTCCTTTGTATAACGGTGGTATAAATCTTGAAAATTTTTTTAGGCGAAATATTGTTCTTTTAAATAAAATTAGTCTATATTCATCCCAGCCAAAGCCCCATAAATCAAAATCAATTGGATAATTAATATTAAACCAATTAACAATATTTTTTCTTAATGAATATAATTCTCCAGGCAAGTTAGAAGAAAGGTTACTACTAATTAGTACACACAATTTTCTATCAAAAGGACTTAATACTTTCGATTGTACATAACTTATGATTCTTGTTGATGGATACGACAGATATTTTTGATTATCAACAAGATTTTCTTTCCACGTTAAGATCAGATTAAACTCAGGGTGTCTCTTTAAATCAAAATTTTCTCTGCTTATTGATTCTGACTCTCTTAATAGAGCTATTGACTTAGTTTTAATATTAATAAGCTCAGAAATATGAACTGGTGGAATATCAAGAAAAACACAAATATTAGGAATAATCTTTTGACGCTGAAAAACATCTAGACTATGCACTTCGTAACCTAATTGATTTAAATCTCTTGCAAGCAATTTATAACCAATCAGATCAACAAAATCTTTTAGAAAACCATCATTTTTAATTCTTTTATCAAATGGAGCATAAAAAGCAATCTTATTTTGAATCATTTTTTATAAAAGGGGGTAATGCAAACAATTTTTAAATAATAAAGATTTCTAAGATCCTTATCAAAAATATCATATAAATAATTAATAACAAAAAGTGTAATTAAAGTTGCATAGGCAGCACCAATAACTCCATAGCTTTTTATCAATAGATAATTTAATGAGATATTAACTATAACTCCTAATAAATTTTTGTAAAGGTATTTCTTTTCATAATTCTCTGCATATAAAAACTTAACAAAAACAGCATTAATTGAAATAAAAATAATACTAAATGATAGGATTCTTAATATTTGTGCTGACTTAATGTAAGAATCTCCAAAAAGAAGATTTACTATGCCTTGACTAAAGAATGATATAGAAATTGCAACAATAAGCCCAAGCCAGAAAACTACTCGATATAAATTCTCTAAAAGATTTAAATAATGATGATAATTTTTATCTTTTAAACTTACAATTTTTGGGAAAATAGACATAGCTATGACACTCGGAATAAAGAAGAATAACTCACTCACCCTCAGCGCAGCAGCATACTCTCCAGCCACTTTATTTCCTAAAATATGCTTGATCATAATTAAATCAGTTCTCGTGTATATATAAGCAGTTATTGCGATGAAAACTAGTGGTAAAGATAGTTTTATTAACCTTCTTGCTAGTTCTTTGTCAAATCTCCAATCCTTTATAGAAAGATTTTGTGCTTTATAAATATAAATATAACCAATGGTCATAAATATGCCATCTAAAAGCAAAGCATAAATAAAATATATTAAATCAACCTTTATCAAAATCAAATAAATTTTAATAAAAGAAGATAAAATATTAACAACAGTATTAGAATAAACTGCATATTTGGAAAGGACTTTGGCTTGAAAATAAGCATCAATTAAAAAACCAAAAGTTGCAAATAATATCGTAAACGATAAAATGCTTATCAGAATTGCAGTTTCTTTATCTTCAGAAAAATAAGCTAAGCTTATTGAAAATAAAATTACAATTGCTGAGCTCAATAAAGTTATACAAAAAGTAGTCCCTAAGACTGAATCTCTGGCCTCAGGTTTTTTTACTATTTCTCTAGTAACAATTTGATCAAGCCCTAATGCAGCAATTGCTACTCCAATACTAACATAAGCCTGGACATAAGATAATAAACCAAATTTCTCAGGCCCTAAATAACGAGTAAGTAAAACAATTACAAAAAAACCAAGAAATAATTTAAAGACTTTTTCAAAAAAAAGAGCAATAGTATTAATAAAATATTTTTTACTCTCTCTACTAATACTGAATATCATTTTCGCCTCAATATTAATTTAAATCTTTTAAGAATTAATTTACTTTCCACATGCAATCCATAAATCGATAATCCTCAGGCACATCATTATATTGGTCCTCTTTAAGATAACCCCATCCTTTAGAAACTAAAATATACTTTCCAGCTAATAATTTCTCAAAATCACTCATGAAATTTGTGGGGATATTCAAAAATGGACTCTCTTGGCCATCTTTTGCAACTTCGCAAGTTATAAACTTTATTTTTTTATTGTTTAAGAAAGGAGAGAGGGTTTTCATAACTGTAAAGTCCATCCCCTCTATGTCACTAATATACTCATCAATATAGTCAACACTTAGATTTTCAAGAAAATTATTGAGATTTATCCCCGATACCTGGATTTTTTTATCAATACCAATATCTCTAGCTTTATGAAAAATTCCGAGAGAACTTGACGCAGCGTTATTCCCGTTGTCACTTATATTAAACTCAACAGGACCGTCTTTTTCACAGGCTGCATAATTATAAATCTCTACATTGTTATGCTTTTTGAATCTCATTAATAGTTTCTTATAATTATCGGGATTCGCTTCAAATCCAATACAACGTTCAAATTTAAAAAATAGCTGTCCAAACTCCTCTCCTACATTCACGCCAACATATACAAGTACTCCTTTTTTTTTCTTATTTAGTAAAAAAAATAAAAATCTAGGTATTAACTCATTCTTCAGTCTTGCTAATTTTTTATAAAAATATGGAAAATTTGCATTTAAGAAGTTTTTTATCTCTCTTATCATTATTTACTTTCACCCCTCAAATCAATATATTTTTTATTCAAAATATTTTCAGGGAAAAGTGAGGGTGAAACCCTAAAAGTATCCTCCTCATAATCAACTCCTCCTCTCAACCCCTCACTAAAGACAATAAAAATATTAGGCTCTAATATCTCCAAAGAGTGAACTTCAAAGGGTGGTGTAGTAACAAGTTCACCTTCATTAACTACAATACTCTTTATATTGGCATCATCATCCACCATCTTGTAATAATATCTTAAACTTCCTTTCATCATATACATATGTTGGGTAGTTTCTTTATGATAATGGTCACCTCTTAAAGCCCCTTTTACTGAAGTTATCATTCCAACATGATCAACTGGATGTTTATAAAAAATATCTGAAATCTCACCTCTATCATCTATAAAAGCTGGCTCTATTTTTCTAATTATCATAATAACTCTTTACCTCCGATTGTAATTACGTTCATTTTAGGATTAATATCTTGAATTTTTTTAATTAAAAATTTACCTATATTCCAAGATAATATAATTGCCACATCTGGATTCAAAGTTTTTAAGGCTTTATCATCAAAAATGGGAATTGATGATCCTGGAGTAAATTTTCCAATTTTATGTTCTGAGCTATCAGTAATAAAATCGATAGAAGTGTTATCTAGCTTATAGTAATTTAAAAGGGTATTAGATCTTGCTGCAGCACCAATTGCAACAATACTTAGACCCTGATCTTTCATTTTTATTATTTTGTGAAGAGTAGATTCTTTATCTTTGGAAATTTTTTCCATAAATTTTTTGTATGTGATTATGTCAAATAATCCGAATTCAATTTCATTTTGAATATACTCATTTACTATTTCTGGATTGTATTTAACCTTGTTATTAGAAGAGTAAACCCTAATACTGCCTCCGTGATATCCATTTCTCTCGATATCACAGATATACAAGCCATGTCTCTTAAATAATGTGTCAACAGATTTTATTGAGAAGTAGGATAAATGCTCATGATAAATTGTATCAAAGTAATAGTTTTTAATTACATCCAGACAATATGGAGACTCAAAAACAAAATATCCATCAATCTTTAAACCACTTACAATTGCTGAAGTGCTTTTATTTAATTCACTGATATGATTAAAAACATTATTACCATAAATCAATGTATATTTACCATTTTTTTTCACGGCCTTAGTTATTGACTCTTTACTTAAATATCCATTAATAACCTCTATACCTTTTTTTAACGAGAGCTTAGCTAAATATTCTGAAGGTTCTATTCCAATTGCTGAATATTTTTTATTAAATAAATCTGTCAAATACCCATCATTAGAGCCAAACTCAAGAACATTATCTTGATCATTTAAATTGACTTTATAACTAACTGTTTTATAAAATTCAGACCAGTGATTCATAGAAATTTCTGAATTTGAAGAGGTGTAACTATAATCAATATCTTCATACCTTTCAGAGCTTGGAACAACAACTTGGTTTTGCAAATGTCCGCAAGAAAGACATAATTCACACTTTAACTCATAAGACTTTTGGCTACTAGCTTCTTTAAAGTTGTTTAAAAAAGAATCTGCCGTTGGGTGAAGACCTAGATCAATGACTCTTTTTAATTTATTACTATCACAAACAATGCACTTATCCATTTTCTTTATTCACTTTAGAGGATTTATTTCAATCTAAGTTTGTAAAATATTCAGTAATATTTTCACAAACAAAATCTATTTCTATGTTGCTCAGTCCAATCGAGGAAGGAAGCCACAATCCTCTTTCTGAAATTGATTCAGAAACTGGAAATGAGCCTTTTTTATACTCAGCATAGGGTTTTTGTGAGTTTAATGCAGGATAAAAAACCCTAGTTCCGACACTTTTTTTTCCTAAAAAATCTGCAAGCCCATCTCTTATTTTTTTTGATTTTAAAACTATATCTATTGCCCAAGGGGTTACTTGACTAAGATCTGTATCAAAAAATTCTATTTGATCTATACTTTTTAAATTACTAAAATAATCGTTATATATTTTACGCTTTTTATTAACTCGAAATTCAATCGTATTCATTTGTTCGATACCAACAACAGACTGTAGATCGGTGAATTTAAAGTTATATCCTATATTGTTATGTATATCGACACCCGGTTTAATTCTACTAAAATCTTTTAATGAGCACACCTTTGAATAATAACTTGAATTATTTGTAACAATAACGCCTCCTTGCCCAGTTGTAATAATTTTGTGAGGAGTTAGTGAATAGACACCTAAATCTCCAAATGTTCCAAAAAATTTATTTTTAAAACAGGAGCCCATAGCTTGAGCGGAATCCTCTATTAACAAAAGATTATTATTGTTGCAAAAATCTACAACTTCTCTCATATCTCCTGATCTTCCATTAATTTGCACATATATTATGGCCTTAAGTTTATTTAGATGTGGAGCAAGAGAATTCAAATCTAAGCACAAATTATATGGATCGACATCACAAATTATTGGTTCTGCGCCAGTCCATTTGATTGCATTAATTGACGCAATCATTGTGTAGTTTGGAACAGCAACAAAGTCTCCTGGACCAATCCCAATTGATAATAATGATAAATATAGTGCAGTAGTTCCACTTGGAACTATAACAGAGTGCTTTGCCCCAACATAATTCGCAATTTTTTTCTCAAACTCTTTAGTTTTTTTAAATTCTGTTAACCATCCTCCAGAGCTCAAGTAACTTGATAGGGCCTTAGATTCATTTTCTGATATAAAAGGCTCAATTTGATTAATTTTCATTATATTATTTGATTTCTTTAATAAATAGAATTTATTGTCTCTTCTAAGCCTTCCTCAAAAGGCTTTAAACTATCTATATTTAAAAGTCTCATACCTTTTTTCCCATCTATAACTTTAATTAGAGCTCCATCTATTTTTGATTTATCAAAAATAAACTCTCCATTCCAATCTGATAAATTTTTAATCATTAATGCAAGCTTTTTTATACTTATTCCAGAACCAGATCCAATGTTAATTATATCCTGATAAGGCTCAATATCTATTGCATTAACCATTGATAATGCTGCATCTTCAACAAATAACCATTCTCTAATTGGTGAGCCAGAGCCCCATATCGTTACATGTTTTTTATTTTCTTTTTTTGCATGTATGATTTTGGAAATCAGAGCGCCTAATGCATGCGATCTATACTCTTCAAAATGATCGCCTGGACCATACAAATTTGGATGAACTATACTAATAGTATCTAGACCATCTTGAAGATAATATGATTTTGCTGCAACTAACATCATTCTTCTAGTCTCTGCAAATGTAAATACTGAATCATGAACAGGACCTTGCCAAAATTCTTCTTCTTTATAAATTGAAAGATGCGAGGGATAAGCACAATTGGAAATAGGTTGAATTAATCTATTAATCTTAAATTTATTACAAGCCCTAAATACATTAATAATCATGCTCATGTTATCATGAAATAAGTCTTTAGTATGATTAAGGCCATACTGAATCCCCCCAACATGTGCAGCACAGTTTATAACGAAATTGGGACTTGACTTATTGAATAATATTTCAGTTTCATTGTAATTTCTTAAATCACAACCTAATGATAATGATGATTCAATAATTTCAGCGTTACTGTACTTTTTTCTGAGTGTATGAACCACCCAAGATCCAAGGAAGCCTGATGATCCTAAAACTAATACCTTCATTTAAATTACTTAAACTCCTAGTTTAGTTATTTTTAAGGTCATACTGTACCATTTCAAATATTAATTGATTGAAAGAAATTTGCCTTTTCCAGCCCAAATCATTATTGGCTTTAGATGAGTCTCCCAACAAAAATTCAACCTCTGAAGGACGGAAATATTTTTCATTAATTTCAACAAGAATTTTACCTGATTTTACATCAATTCCTTTTTCATCGAGACCTTGACCCGTCCATTTAATCCTGATGCCAACCTCATTAAAAGCTAATTCAACAAACTCTCTCACTGAATGCGATTCTCCAGTAGCTATAACATAATCATCTGGCTTATCTTGCTGAAGCATTAACCAAGCTGCATAAACATAATCTTTAGCATGGCCCCAATCCCTTTTTGCATCAAGGTTTCCCAACATTAGTATTTTTTGTTTGCCTTTATAAATTCTTGCAACTGCATTTGTAATTTTTTTAGTTACAAACGTTTCACCTCTCCTAGGTGATTCATGATTAAACAAAATGCCATTACATGCAAACAATCCATAAGATTCCCTATAATTTATAGTTACCCAATAAGCATATAACTTTGCAGCTCCATAAGGAGATTTAGGATAGAATGGTGTGGTTTCATTTTGTGGCTCAGTTCCAGGAATACCTCCAAACAATTCAGAAGTTGAGGCTTGGTAATACTTACACGAGAGGTTTAAATCACGTATGACATCCAATAATCTAATAGCCCCAGTGGCGACTACATCAGAAGTATATTCTGGTATCTCAAAAGATACTGCAACATGGGATTGAGCACCTAAGTTATAAACCTCATGGGGTCTTATTTTTGTAAGCAATCTATGAAGATTGCTTGAATCAGTTAAATCTCCATAATAGGTGTAGAGTCGCGGATGATCAAGAATATGGTCTATTCGACTAGTATTGAAAACTGATACTCTTCGGATAATAGCATGAACTTCATAACCTTTTTCTAAAAGAAGTTCAGTAAGATATGATCCATCTTGTCCTGTTATTCCTGTGATGAATGCTTTTTTCATTGCTTTAATATCTTCCTCATTGGCTTTAAAAGTATGTCTTTATTATATAATATGCTTGATTTAGTTGTTCTTTAAAGACAAATAAAGTCATCTCTTATTATAAAGTATCTAATTAATTCTATTAATGCTAACTATTATCTTAAATTTTTCATATAATTGTTTATTATTTTAAAAACTGATCTTTGAATTTGATTAACAAATTCATATTAAAATCATTACTTAGTTTTCAATTGTTTAATTTATAAATTATGAAGAATAAAAAGCTTGATTTTAATAACAAGACGATTCTTATAACTGGAGGTGCTGGCTTTATTGGTAGTAATCTTGCTTTTTATTTTCAAGAACACTATCCCAAATCTAAAATTGTAGTTTTTGACTCCTTTAGAAATGAAGACTTATTTCCTAATGGAAATCTAAAAAGCTTTGGTCATTATAAAAATTTAATTGGGTTTATTGGTGATGTTATCTGTGGAAATATCAATAATAACAATGATCTATCATTACTAAATGACTACAAATTTGATTATATATTTCATCAGGCAGCCATTTCTGACACGCGTGTATATGACCAAGGAATAATAATGAGCACCAATGTAAATTCATTTTATAAATTAATCGACATAGCAAAAAAAAATAAAGCCTCTTTGATTTATGCAAGCTCTGCAGCAGTATATGGTAGCAAATCCGCCCCTCAAAAATTAGGGCAAGAAAGTCCTGAAAATCCCTACGGATACAGTAAATATGCAATGGATAAGATTGCTGATAGTTATCGAAGTTCAAACCAAGAAATAAATATTATTGGTTTAAGATATTTTAATGTTTATGGTCATAATGAGTTTTACAAAGGGAAAACTGCCTCAATGGTAATTCAGCTAGGACATCAAATTCTAAATGGTAATGCGCCAAGATTATTTGAAAACTCAAATAAAATATTCAGGGACTTTATTCATATTGATGATGTAGTTCATGCTAACATTAAAGCCTGTAATTCAAATGGAACTTTTAATGTCGGAACAGGCAAACCCAGAAGCTTTCAAGATATAGCTGATATTCTTCAAAATCAATTAAAAACTAATTTAGGGACAGAATATTTTCACAACCCCTATGATGGTTATCAATCAAACACAAATGCAGATATTTCTTTATCTAAAGCCGATTTTGGATTCAATCCTACGATTTCATTAGAAGACGGAATCACAAAATACTTACCAGAAATAATAAGACTAAACAAAATATCATCTCATGATTAATTTTCAAGACCACTCCCCTAAAATCCTTATTATTGGTGACTTGATGATTGATCACTACCTTTGGGGCTCATGTGATCGTATATCTCCAGAAGCTCCTGTTCAAGTTGTTAATGTGAAAAGTGAAAACTTAACATTAGGTGGTGCTGGAAATGTTATCAAAAATCTCAATACTCTTGGAGCTAAAGTTGATGTTATTAGTGTAATTGGTGATTGTGAAACCTCCAAAAAATTAATAGAATTATTTAAAGATATTAAATTAGATACTAAATACCTAATTAAAGAAAAGGGGCGAATAACAAGTAGAAAAAGCCGAATAATCTCTGATCAGCAGCAAGTAGTTAGATATGATATAGAAAGTACTAATGAAATTAGCAATAAATCACAATCCAATATCATTAATAATTTTAATAATATTATCAATAATTACGATGTAATACTCTTATCTGATTATGGTAAAGGAGTTTTAACTAAAACACTTACTCAATCTTTAATTAATATTGCTAAAAAAGAAGATAAAAAAATATTGGTTGATCCTAAAGGCCTTGACTTTTCTAAATATAAGGGTGCCTACTTATTAACGCCTAATAAAAAAGAAGCTAGTGAAGCAACAAATATAAACATCAATAGTAATGATAGTCTTAATTTGGTAATTAAGAAACTTAAAGAACAATTGGATTTAACAGTTTCTCTTATAACTCTCAGTGAACAAGGTATTGCTGTATTTGATGAAGAGTTGAGAATTCATCCCACCTTTGCTAAAGAGGTTTTTGATGTAACAGGGGCAGGCGATACTGTCTTAGCTTCTTTAGGATTTGCTTTATCGTTTAATGATGATATTGATGAAGCTATAAAGTTTGCTAACTTAGCTTCAGGTGTAGTTGTTGGAAAAATTGGATCTGCATCTGCATCCATCGCGGAGATTGTTGATTATGAGAGAAGCCTTAATCAAGTTAATGGTCAAAATTGCATTAAAAACTGGCAAGAAATTCTGCCAATTGTTAGCAACATAAGAAATTTAGATAAAAAGATAATTTTTACTAACGGATGTTTTGACATATTACATGTTGGCCATATAAAATATCTAGAAAAGTCCAAAGAATTCGGTGATATTTTAATTCTAGGTCTTAATTCAGATTCCTCTGTTAAGAAACTAAAAGGTAAAAATCGCCCAATAAATTCCCAAAATGATCGTGCTCATATCCTTGCATCACTTCATGTGGTTGATTATGTTGTAATATTTGATGAAGACACTCCTTTGGAGTTAATAAAGCTTATTAGACCAGATGTTTTAGTAAAAGGCTCTGACTACAAAGGAAAGGAAGTAGTGGGTCAAGAAATTGCAAACGAATTAAAATTTATTAAATTTATCGATGGTAAAAGTACAACCAAAACTATAAAGAGGATTAAAAGCTCATGAAAGATACTGTTCAACGAGAGGTCAATGAGCATATATTAGCAGCAAACTCAATCTTTGATTTATCTGAAGATATAGTGAATTGTGCTCAAATTTGTATAGACTGCTTAGAAAAGAGAGGAAAGATTCTAATATTTGGCAATGGTGGGAGTGCTTCTGACGCACAGCATATTGCTGCTGAACTGGTTGGGAGATACAAGACTGAACGTATTGGGCTACCAGCAATTGCTCTCACAACTGACACTTCAATCATTACATCCATTGGGAATGATTTTGGCTATGACAAAATTTTCAGTCGTCAAGTTGAAGCAATTGCAAATAAAGGCGATGTTTTAATTGGAATAAGCACTAGTGGTAAAAGTCCGAATGTTATTAATGCTCTCAAATTAGCAAAAAAATTTAACCTTACTCCTCTTGGAATGAGTGGAAGAGATGGTGGTGACATGGACGAAATTTGTTCTACTAATATTGTCATACCATCTGATGATACAGCCCGCATTCAAGAAATGCACATCTTGATTGGTCATATCATTTGCAGCTTAATTGATCAAAAATTTAAATCTTAACTCAGTTTCTTAACTTCAGCCAATACATCTGATGCCTTTACTAATTTCATGCATTTATGATGTTTAAGTGGGCAACTTCTTCTCATACATGGCTGACAATCTAAATTCTTTTTAACAATTGCACTTTTACTGTTCATCCATTGTGAGGTTTCATTATCTTTGGTTGGTCCAAAAATAGTGACAGTAGGAATCTGAAAAGCTGCTGCTAAATGCATCGGCCCACTGTCTCCAGTAATAAATAAATCAAGATTAGAAATTTTATTTATCAGCTCTTGAATGGAGGTTTTATTAACAAGATTTTGATAATTATTAACCCCCTTATTAATTAAATGTTTTTCAATATCTAAACCAATATCTTCTTCTTTAGTTCCACCTAAAATAACAATATCATATTGGCTGGATAAATCGATAGCCACTTTGGCGAATTCTT
>Ga0114997_10002976_pt1 | contig 13445 bp, 12 predicted proteins | sample ArcticOcean_MG_C_2_FD_87045 | JGI IMG/M metagenome (GOLD analysis project Ga0114997, IMG submission 87045) | Marine microbial communities from western Arctic Ocean - ArcticOcean_MG_CB4_136 | ecosystem: Environmental > Aquatic > Marine > Oceanic | place: Arctic Ocean: Canada Basin | collected... | reverse complement strand
TAAACAACCAACCATTGATCTAACTTGTTGTTGTAAAAATGATTGAGATTTAAATTGTATTTCAATTCTTCCTTTAATTGATTTTATTTTAATTGATTTCATAGTTCGAATTGGGCTTTTGGCATTACAGCTTGATGACCTAAATGTAGAAAAATCTTTAGTACCTAAAAGTTTTTTTGCCCCTCTTTTCATTAACGTCACATCTAACTCTTTAATTATATGCCACCCTCTTTCTTTTTCTATAGAAGGTCTACTCAATCGATTAAAAATTATATATTTATAAATCCTTTGTTTTGCAGAAAACCTTGCGTGAAAATTTATGTTTCTTTTTTTGATGTTTATAATTGATATATTCATATCATTTACAAAGTGGTTTATTGATTTTAAAAATTTATCCAATTTTTGAATTTCTTTTACACATTCAAAATGTGCTGATTGTTCTGTCGCATGAACTCCTGAGTCAGTTCTGCCAGATCCTATTAATGATATTTTTTCTTTTAAAAGTTTAGATAGTTTTATTTGAATGAGTTTTTGAATTGATTTTCCTTTGGGTTGAATTTGCCAACCAACAAAATTTGTTCCAACATATTCAATTAAAATTTGATATCTATACATTATTTAATTTTGAACCTTTTTTAATCTGCGATCCAAGCATAAATTCACCAATATTTTGAGGTCTTTTTCCTTGTCTTTGAATTTCTAAAACTTTAATTGATTTTTTATTACCACAACTAATCTCCAAATAGTTGTCTAATACCTCTCCAGCTTCTGCATTACCAAGTGCTAAACTTGCCTTTAAAATTTTGTATCTTTCTCCATTGTATGTAAAAAAGGCACCAGGACTTGGGTATAGTCCGTTTATTTTACCAATAATATTTTCTGCAGTTTCACTCCATTGTATTTGGCCTTCTGTTTTTTCAATTTTAGCTGCATAGCTTGCTTCGTTATCATCTTGTTCTTTAAATTCTATCTTATCTTCTAAAATCTCATCAATATTATTTAATATTTTTTCTCCTGCTAATGCAGAAAGTTTTTCAGATATTGTTTCTGAATTATCATCAGACATAATCTTTATTTTATAAGAGTTACAAACAGGTCCAGTATCTAATTTTTCTCTTATCTTCATAATACTAATACCCGTTTCTTTTTCTAAATTCATAATTGATCTTTGAATAGGTGCTGCACCTCTCCATTTTGGTAGAAGTGATGCATGAATATTAATAAAACCTTTTTTAACCAAACTTAAATACTCTTTTGGGATAATTTGTCCATAAGCAACTACAATTGCTATATCGGCTTCTAATTTTTTTAAATAATTATATTCTTCTTTATTATTTCTTAATGAACTTGGTGTACGATATTCTATTTTAAGAGTTTCAGAAATTCCCTGAATGGGAGATTTATTAATTTTTTGTCCTCTCTGTGATTTTTGTGGAGGTTGTGTGTATACCACCGATACTGAATATCCGTTTTGATATAATGATTTTAATATTGGCACAGCAAATAATGGAGTGCCCATGAAAACAATTTTTTTTAACATTTGCTAAAGGACTTCTCTATTTACTTTGATTTTAGAAAGTTTTTTTATAATCATTGATTTTTTCAATTTTGATAAGTAATCAATAAACAAAATTCCATTCAGATGATCCATCTCATGCTGTATGCAGGTTGCTAGCAACCCTTCTGCTTTTAGTAATTGTTTTTTTCCCTCATAATCCAAATATTCAACTTCACACTTATTTGGTCTTTCTATCTCAGCAAATTGGTTTGGGACAGATAAGCATCCCTCTTCATAAGTTGATTTATCTAAATTTTTATTTTTGATAACTGGATTAACAAAGTATCTAGGTTCTTTCTTATTTTCATCTCTGCTAATATCCATAACAATAATTCTTTTTGATACTCCAATTTGAATGGCTGCTAGTCCAATTCCTGGAGCTGCGTACATAGTCTCAAGCATATCATCCATTAACTTTTTTTCTTCTTCACCAACTTTTTCAACAGACTTTGATATTTCTCGTAATAGTTTATTTGGTTCGGTTAAAATATTTTTAACGGTCATAATTAACAATTATTTTATTATAATTTTTAAATTTTTAAAGGAAGAACTTTAAGTAAGATGTTATTTCTTATTGGATCTATATTGAGCTGATTTAGTGCACTAATAATAAAATACATTGTTTCTGGATCAATATCTTTTAGTTCGTCCTGTCCTATAACCTCTACTATTCTTAACATAGCAGTTCCTAAATCATTGTTATTTATTAACACCTGGATATCTGAGGGCATATCTCCCTCATTTATTTTATAAAGATTTTTATACTTTTCAGAAACTTTAATGCCGTCTGACTTAAATGATTCAACTAAAATAACGTCTTTTTTAGAAAAAAAATATTTTTTATCATTTTTAATTTTTCTTAATGAATCATTTAAATCTTTAGTAATATTTTTAGAGGAATTGCCTTCCTTAAAATAATTAATTAATTTTGACTGATGGAGAACTTTATTATTAATTTTAACATTTGTTAAACTAGGTTTATTATCATTAATATATTCTTTATAAAATAATTCATAGTTTGAAGGAATCTTTTCTACGTTTATCTCCTTTAAAAATTTTCTTAATTCTTGGTTAAATGCATTTTCCATATTATCATTTTTAAAGGAATTTTTTAGAGCATTCATTAACTCTAGTTTCATATCAATATCTGTAGTAATCAAAATTCCTTGGTATATTAGGGCTCTCACTTCTATATTCGACAATAGCTTCGTAGACTCTTTGATATTTAAAAGTTGATAGATATTAAACTGAAATCTTTTATAAAGTTCATATAATTCTTTTTCTGTGTAATTTCCTTCGTGTGTGCCTTTCTCAATGATTGTGATCTTATCAAAATCTGTAAGCTCTATATCTTGAATATTCCCTAATAAATTAGAAGATGATAAATATTTCCAAATTTGTTTTGAGGTAGAGTCCTTTGGTTCAAATTTAAATGCAGGATTTGTTCGGTGAGAGAGATGAAAATCTAATATTGTATTTTCTGAAATATTTGTGTCTGGCTGATCATTATACCCCATTAAATAACTGATTTTTTTTTCATAAAATTTATCTTTAAAACCCAATTCTTTTTTTAAGTCTAAAAGTAATTGAGCTTGCTCAAATTTATTATTATTAACTAAACAATATATGTTAAATTTAGATAAATATTCATCTTCAATTAAATCTTCATTTTTATAAAATATTTTACAAGCTTTTTCTATTTCAGATCTCGATAAATGATATTCAACAAGATATTTTGTTAATTTTGAACTCTTATTTATAAGGTGATTATTTAATAGATAATCTTCTATTAACTTAAGGTTTGAATTTTTTATTAACCAATTAGATTTTATTTCAAGAAACTGTTTTTTGGTAATATTTTTTTCTGGATAATATGAATTTGTTAAAAGTACAATATCTAAAATTTCGGAAGCATCTTTTGAGAGATTGATCTTATTAATATTTGTGATTAAATTTAAAATTTGATCTCCATCTGAATTATCCCACATACCAATATTAAGTCCATTTTTTGCAGGATCATAAAGGCCAACAATTTCAATTTTTTTTGATATGAGTGTTTCGTCTTGTTTTATATCTGTTGAGTTGGTTTTTTTTGATTGCATTTCATAAACTGAATTTTGTGAAATATTTTTTTTCTCTGAGTTTTGAACTTCTGTTTTTTCTTCTGATGTTATTTTTGGTTCTAGGTTCCAAATATCAGCAGGTTCTTGTGATTGGACATTAAACCCAAAAATTAAGAAAAATGATATAATTGATAAATATTTTTTATTTAACAATTTTGAGTTTTTCATACGAAATAATTTTTTCTATTTCTTTATTTGGTGACGGAAAGTCCATTTTATTAAGCAAGATAACAAGAACATAAATTACAACTAAAACCAACACTGCTTTTAACATAAGCATTAATGATAACTTATTTCTTGCTCTACTTGTGTTTCTGGACAATTGCATATATTCTGTATTAATTTCAAATTAAGACATATTTGTGTTTTTTCAATAAAGAAAATTTATGAAATCAAATAAAAACCTTGTTTTTCTGGGCATGATGGGGTCTGGAAAATCTTCTATTGGTCATTTAGTTTCAAAAAAACTTGCTCTTAATTTTATAGATATAGATAATTTAATTGAAGACGAGATGGGCATGAGTATTAAAAATCTATTTAAAGTAAAAGGGGAAGCTTATTTTAGGAATTTAGAACAAAAAATTACTCTCATAGCGCTCAAAACAAATAATAGTCTGATTTCTTTGGGTGGTGGTGGTTTTGTTAATGAAAAAATCAATAAAGAAGTTTTATGTAATCATTTTTCTTTCTGGCTTAATTTAGATGAAGCAATTTTATTAAAAAGAATTAGAAATAGCAAAAAAAGACCCTTGGCCTTTAAATCAACGGATCATGAAATAAAACAATTGATTAAATTCCGTTCAAAAATATATTCAAAAGCACAATTCAAAATAAACTGTAATAAACTTACAAAAACTGAAATAGTAAAAAAAATTATAAAAATTTATGAGCTTTGTTAAACTGCAAATAAAAATGAAAGATCAAGAATATCCAATTGTTATTGGAAATAATATTTTGGATAAGGTTCAAGTTCTTTTAAAAAAAAATATGATTAAATTTAATCAATGCTTAATTATTGTTGATAAAAATGTTCCAAAAAAACTAGTAAATATAATTTTAAATTCTTTTGTTAATAAAAAAATAACTATTCACTATTTTAGTGCTAGTGAAAAAAATAAGAATCAAAAAAGTGTTGATAAAATTCTAACTATTCTTTTAAATAAAAATTTTAATAGGAATGATTGTTTAATTTCGATTGGAGGTGGTATCACGGGGGATGTTTCTGGTTTTGCTGCTAGTATATTTAAAAGAGGATTAAATTTTGTTAATATTCCTACTACACTACTCTCTCAAGTTGACTCTTCAATTGGTGGAAAAACTGGAATAAATACAAAATATGGTAAAAATCTAATAGGTGCTTTTTACCAACCTAAACTAGTTATTTCAGAAATTAATTTTTTGAAATCTCTACCTAAAAGAGAAATTATCTGTGGCTACGGTGAAATTTTAAAACACTCTTTGATTACAGATAATAAATTTTTTTCATATTTAGATAAAAATGGTATTAATATTTTAAATCTAAAAAGTCCCTTCATAGAAAAAGCAATTTATAAAAGCTGCTCTATTAAAAAGAAAATTGTTGAGTATGATGAAAGAGAAATAAATTTAAGAAAAATTTTAAACTTTGGACACACATTTGCTCATGCTTATGAGGCAACTCTTGGTTATTCAAATAAATTAAATCATGGTGAAGCCGTTATACTTGGTATTAAGACAGCTTCCAAATTTAGTTTAATAAATAAAATTTTAAACATTAAAGATTTTAATTTAATTGAGAATCATTTAAATAAACTTAATCTCCCAAGAAATATTAATAAGTTCTTTTCAATAAAAAGATTAAATAAGATTTTATCTTTCATGAAAAAAGATAAAAAAAATAATACAAACAAGATAAATCTAGTCTTGTTAAAAAAAATTGGCTCCTCTATATATAAGCTCCAATTTGATGAAAAAAAAATTAACCTCTTTCTAAAGAAAGAATTAACGAAGTAATATTTGAATTGAGTGTATGTATTCTTTTAACTCAACAGCTAAAACACTATAAATCTTTTTAGTTGATACTACCTTATTTAAATTGGCAAGCTCATCTGATTTTATTATTATTTTTAAATGAAATTTTCCTTCTTGGTTGCCCTTATGTTTTTTATGTAAAAAACTTTTATCTTCGATTTTAAGATCTTGAACGATAATTTCTGTTTCAAGCTTGTTTTTAACAATTGCAATTAATTCATTTATATTCATAAGTATTATTTTATTATTATATAACATGAAAAATATTTGTGACTGGGATAATTGTTCGAAGTTTGGTGAATATAAAGCGCCTGTTGAAAAAGATAATAGCAAAAGCTACCGTCTGCTTTGCTTGGCTCATGTTAAGGAGTTTAACAAAAACTGGAACTATTTTAAAGGAATGGATGACGAACAGGTATTTGATTTTTTAAAGTCAGATATGACCTGGCATAAACCTACTCAGAGTTTTAGTTCTTCAGATAATTTTTTTAAAGTTCTTTGGAACAACACTTTAAAAGATGAATTTGATAAAACTAAACTTAGAGGTGAATATAATCATATGAATCAATTTAAGTTTGATGCTAACGATATTAAAGCTTTTAGTATTTTGGGGGTTTCGGTCGGTTTAAAATGGGAACAAATACAAGATAAATTCAAAACTCTTGTCAAAAAATTTCACCCTGATATTAATTTAGGTAATAAAGAATACGAAGAAAAACTTAAATTAATTACTTTAGCTTACACACAGCTAAAAAATACTTATAAGGAAAAAATTGACAACTAATTTAAATATACAACCAGATATTAAAATATCTTTAAAGCAAACTTTTGGAATTGATTCTGATATGAACGTTAGCGCTTTCTCAAAAAAAAGTGAGTATGTGCCTGAGATTGATAAAAATTATAAATTTGATAGAGATACCACACTTGCAATCTTATCCGGCTTTGCCTTCAACAAGAGAGTTTTAGTTCAGGGTTACCATGGGACAGGAAAATCTACTCACATTGAACAAATAGCTGCAAGATTAAATTGGCCTTGTATAAGAGTTAACTTAGATAGTCACGTGAGTAGAATTGATCTTATTGGAAAAGATGCAATTGTTGTAAAAGATGGAAAACAGATTACAGAATTTAAAGAAGGTATTCTTCCCTGGTCCATTCAAAATCCTGTTGCTCTTGTGTTTGATGAATATGATGCTGGAAGACCAGATGTCATGTTTGTTATTCAGCGAGTGTTAGAAGCTGAGGGGAATTTTACACTTTTAGACAAAAATAAAGTAATAAAACAAAATAAATTTTTTAGATTATTTGCAACTTCTAACACAGTTGGCTTGGGGGATACGACAGGATTGTATCATGGCACTCAACAAATTAATCAAGGACAAATGGATAGATGGAATATTGTTACATCATTAAATTACCTAAGCTTAGATAGAGAAATGGAAATTGTTTTAGCAAAAAATAAAAACCTAAACAATACTAAGGGCAAAGAGAAAGTGGCCAATATGATTAAGGTAGCCTCTTTAACTAGAAAAGGCTTTGTAGCAGGAGATATATCAACCGTTATGAGCCCCAGAACTGTTTTACATTGGGCTGAAAATACTGAAATCTTTAAGGATACTGGCTACGCATTCAGAGTTACTTTCCTAAACAAATGTGATGACATTGAAAAGAATACCATAGCTGAATATTATCAAAGATGTTTTGGTGTCGAGTTACCAGAGTCGATGGTAAATATTCAGATTTAAATGAGCAACAAAGAAAATAATTTCAAAGAACAATTTAAGCAAGCTCTAATTTCTACAGCAAAAGTAATTTCTGATGATTATAAGCTGGATACTAAAAAAATTGATAAAAATTTAGACTCTAAAAAAATAGATTTTTTTGACGTAGCTAATTTGTCAAATAAACATGACTTTGTTAGATTAAGAGCCGAAACAGACTCAGGTGCTCTAAAAAGTAAATTTTCAGATAAAAAAATATTTAATAATAATTTACCTAACAACCCTTCTTGCAAATCTTTATACAATATTGCTGAAAAAATTAGATATGAAGTTTTAGGGAGTAAAATGCTAAAAGGGGTTGAAAAAAACTTAACCGAAAACTATAACCAAAAGATTATTACCACTCGCAAAGATCAATTAAGAAATAAAGAGGATGTTCCTATAACAGAAGCTTTTGAGCTCTATATGTTAAAAAAATTTTTTAATTTAGAACTTAACGCCATATCTTCTAAAATGTTAAGTTTTTGGGAGAAAGATTTTGGCTCTGCCATTGAAAAACACATTGATTTTTTACATAGAAATGTTGAAGACCAAAATAATTACAGTTCTAAATTCTCTGAAATTTTTGAAAATATGAATGTGTTTAGTTCTGATAATGAAAAAAATAATGAAGAAAATGATGAAAAAGAAAATGAGCAAGATAATAAATCTGAAAATAGTGATGATAATAAATCAGATGGACAAGAAGATAAAAGTAAACAAGATGAGACACAAAGTAAGTTAGATGCAGGTTTTGATTTAAGCGATCAGCAAATGGATGAACAATTAGAAAATTCGGACTCTTTAAAAGAAAGTAATGAAAATATTTTACAAAAAATAAACATGGATAACCTTGATCAAGAATACAAAATTTATACAACTGAATTTGATGAAATTGCAAAAGCTGAAATATTAGAGGATGTTAAAGAAACACATAAGTTAAGAAAAAATTTAGATCAACAATTGGTTGGGTTTAAGGATTTGATAACAAAACTTGCAAACAAGTTGCAAAGACAGCTGTTAGCAAAACAAAACAGGGCTTGGGATTTTGATCTAGAGGAAGGCTTATTAGATAGCTCTAAATTAACTAGAGTTATTATGGATCCTTATAACTCATTATCTTTTATGAAAGAAAAGGATCTTGATTTTAAAGATACAATTGTAACATTATTAATTGATAACTCGGGATCGATGCGGGGTAGACCTATAACCATCGCAGCACTTTGTGCTGATATTTTGTCTAGAACTTTAGAAAGATGTTCTGTGAAAGTTGAAGTGTTAGGATTTACCACAAAAAATTGGAAAGGTGGTAAAAGTAGAGAGGCTTGGACTAAAAATGAAAAACCAAAAAAACCAGGTAGACTTAATGACCTAAGGCATATAATTTATAAAGGAGCTGATGCACACTGGAGACAGACAAAAAATAATATAGGCCTAATGCTTAAAGAGGGTCTTCTCAAGGAAAATATTGATGGTGAAGCAATAACTTGGGCCTTTAATAGAATTAAAAAAAGAAAAGAAGAAAGAAAAATTTTAATGGTAATTTCAGATGGTGCGCCAGTGGATGATTCGACACTATCAGTCAATACAGGTGACTTTTTAGAAAAACATTTAAAAAAAATGGTTAAATTTATTGAAACCAAAAGTGATGTGGAAATTTTAGCTATTGGTATTGGTCATGATGTGTCAAGGTATTATGAAAAAGCAATTAAGATAACTGATGTTCATGAACTGGGTGATGTAATGATATCACAGCTGAGTGGGCTATTCGAAAATAAAAATAAATTACACTAGAGACCTAAAAGATCTTTATTTTTCCACTTTATGCTGACTTCAGCTCCACTTCTTGTTTTTGAATTCCTACATAAAATATTAGCATAATTCTTTTCAAGCAAAGTTTTACCTATAAAAATTCCAAGACCCAATCCTGATTTTGATTTTATAGAGGACTTATATGATTTAATATAAGGCTCTCCAATTATATTTAACACATCTTTAGGGTACCCTTCACCATCATCCTCAATTATAATTTCTGTAAACTCACTATCGCTTTTTATATTTATGAATATTTTACTTTGTGAATATTTATTTGCATTGCCAATAAAATTTCTCAACCCGTAGACAATCTCTATAGATTTTGTAACCTCTATTGGGTTAGAATTCTGCTCACTATTTACAATAAAAGATTTTTTACTTATTTCTTGGTAAGATTTTACAATCTCATTTATGTAGCCAGTTATTGGCAAATCTACGTCTATAAAATCATCTTCAATTATAGGATTCATTGTCAATTTTTTTAATATCTCACTACATCTTTCGATTTGACTTACTAGTAATTCAACATCTTTTTTGACTTCTTTATCTTCTTTAAATTGTTTCAATAAATCTGCGCATATAATCTTTATCGTTGAGAATGGAGTCCCTAACGAGTGGGCAGCTGCAGCTGCTTGACCACCAAGTGACAAAAGTTCATTTTCTTTTGACATAATTTCTTCCATTTTGTTAAGAGCTTCTTTTCTAAGTCTGGATTCTATTCCAAATGTTAATGCAAAATAATTCAAAAAAACTAATGCAATAATAAGTGAAGCAGGAATCGAATAATAATAATAAGAACTAACATGGAAATGTTCGTCTACTGGATGAGGAAGTGGATAATGAAAAAAAGTAAGAAAAATAATTATAAAAGATGTGGTAGCAACTAATAATAAATTACTTTTAAAACCTATGTTGGATGATGAAAAAATAGTTGGTATAATCAAAAAAATCGAAAAAGGATTAGCTATACCTCCGGTTAAATAGATTAAACAACTCAATTGAATAATATCAATTAATAAAAAAAAGAAAGCTTCTTTGTCTAAAAGTTGGGTTTTTTTATTAATATAGATTAAACATAAATTACTCAGCACCCCAATTAAAATTATTAAATAAGTTAAATTAAAATTAAACTTAAAATCAAAAATAAAATAGACTGCATTAATAGTTATTAATTGTCCAATAATTGCGATCCACCTTAGATTTATATATGTAGATTTTTTTAATGAATAAAATTTTGAAGTTTCGAAAAACTTCATTATTAGATATCTAGATTTTGAACATTAATTGCGTTAGAAACAATAAAATCTTTTCTTAATGCAACATCATTACCCATTAAAGTGTGGATAAGGTTTTGATCTTTTTTTAAGTCTTTTGAGTATTGCACTTGTAATAAATTTCTTGTTTCAGGGTCTAGTGTAGTGTTCCATAATTCCTCTGGATTCATTTCTCCTAATCCCTTAAATCTTTGTATACTCATTTTAGATTTTTCTTCATCAACTGCTTTAATGAATTCTTTGCTACCTTTTTTCATTTTTTTAATTTCTTTATTACTATTTAAAATGTATTCCTCTAGCTCTTTTTCATCTTTTATATAAATACCTTTTGTGCCTTTGTTAATTTTAAATAAAGGTGGTTGAGCAAGGTATACATGTCCATTTTCGATTAATTTATTAAATGGTTTGTTGTTAAAAAAAGTGAGTAATAACGCTCTTATGTGGGAGCCATCAACATCAGCATCAGTCATAATAATAATTTTTCCGTATCTTAAATCTTTTAAGTCTATATCCTCAACTTTTGGGTCAAGGCCTAGCGCATTAATTAAAGTGACAACTTCATTAGATGACATCATTTTAGCCAACGCTTTTACTCTATGTTCGCTGCCATTATTATTACTATTTTTTTTTAGAGCAATTTCTTCGACATAAGTGTTAAGAATTTTTCCTCTCAGTGGCAAAACAGCTTGATTTGATCTATTTCTACCTTGTTTTGCTGAGCCCCCAGCAGAGTCTCCTTCAACTATAAATAACTCTGTTCCTTCTTGTTTTCCTATTTGGCAATCAGCCAATTTTCCAGGTAATCCACTTAATTCTAAAGCCCCTTTTCTTCTCACATTTTCTCTAGCTTTTCTAGCAACATCTCTTGCTAGAGCCGCTTGCATTACTTTTGCTAAAATAATTTTAGATGTAGTTGGGTTTTGATCAAACCATATTGAAAGTTTTTCACTAACAATGTTTTCTACAATCATTCTTACTTCAGAAGAAACCAATTTATCTTTTGTCTGAGAGGAAAATTTTGGATCTGGTATTTTTGCTGAGATAACACAAGTGAGACCTTCTTTAATATCATCACCCGAAATAGTTAATTTATTTTTCTTTAATAGGTTGTGCTCTGTTGCATACTTATTAATAACTCTAGTTAGTGCACTTCTAAATCCTAGTAAATGAGTACCCCCATCTTTTTGAAAGATATTATTTGTGTACGGATAAATATCTTCACTATAACTAGCGTTCCATTTTAAAGAACATTCAATTTCAATATCATTTTTCTTACCTTCAATATAAATTGGTTTTTTAAATAAAGCATTTCCTGTTTTATTTAAAAGTATTTCTCTTTTTTCATCTAAAAAATCGACAAACTGTAAAACACCACCATCAAACTTAAATTGAATTATTTTTTCTTTTTTTTGATTTAAATCATTTATTGTTATTTTTATTCCTTTATTCAAGAATGCCAATTCACGCATTCTTTTAATTATTATGCTTGGAGTAAATTTTATTGAAGAAAAAATTTCTTTCGATGGTAAAAAAGTTATTTGCGTGCCTGTTTCTTTTGATTTTCCTATAACTTTAAGTGGAGCTTTTGCATCTCCATCCTTAAATTCCATAAAATATTTTTTTCCGTCTCTGTCTATTTCTAATTTTAATTTTTCTGATAAAGCATTTACAACTGAAACTCCTACACCATGTAAGCCACCTGAGACTTTATATGAGTCGTGATCAAATTTACCACCAGCGTGGAGTTGTGTCATGATTACTTGTGCAGCAGACATTTTTTCGCCTTTGTGCATATCAACGGGTATTCCTCTACCATCATCTCTTACAGTAATAGTTCCATCAGAATTAATCTTAATATCGATATTGTTACAATGCCCTGCTAGAGCTTCATCTATAGAGTTATCAACAACTTCATAAACCATATGATGCAAGCCAGTACCATCATCGGTATCCCCAATATACATTCCTGGTCTTTTTCTAACCGCCTCAAGGCCTTTCAATACTTTGATGGAATCTGCCTGATATGCTGTGTTATTTTTCATATTTTTATTTAATGGGAATTAAGTATTTATATCATTTTTTTACAAAAAAAGTTGTAAATTTATTACTTTAAGTCTCTCTAATAGCTAAAATAATGTTGATTATAAAGGGAAATTTAATGGAGGAGAGAGTGGGATTCGAACCCACGGTACCTTTAACAGTACACACACTTTCCAAGCGTGCGCCTTAAACCACTCAGCAATCTCTCCTTTTTTTCTTTAAGGCCTCTAGACTAAATTATAGTATTTATTTTCATAATTTATTTAAAATAAATATGTCATATAATTTTTATTAAATATAAAGAATATTCAATGAGACACAAACTTTTAAAAAAAATAATAGGTGCTTTTGGATACAAGCTAATAAGCAAAAATACTATTAAAAATGAAAGAATACTAGACGATTTAAATTATCTAACTCTACCTAGAATTTTAGAATATCTAACTAAAAATAGATTAATTAAATCTATAATACAAATCGGAGCTAATGATGGGAGTAGATTTGATATTTTAAACGTGTTCATAAAAAAATATAAAATTAAAAGTATTTTAGTAGAACCAATAAAAGAAAACTTTGAAGAACTTATAAATAATTATAGTAAGGTTGAGAATATTATTTTTGAAAATTCTGCTATTTCTGTAAAGGGAGAGATATCTTTTTTGTATAAAGTTAAATCACAATATTTAAATAAATATGGGGAGCATGTTAAGGCAATTTCATCATTTAATAAAAAGCATTTAATTAATCATGGTGTAAAAAATTCACATATCGAAAAGCAAATGATTAACTCAATATCTATTAAAGAATTATTAAATAAGCATAAAATAGAAAATTTTGACCTATTGTTTTTAGATGCTGAAGG
>Ga0114997_10002973_pt1 | contig 13450 bp, 6 predicted proteins | sample ArcticOcean_MG_C_2_FD_87045 | JGI IMG/M metagenome (GOLD analysis project Ga0114997, IMG submission 87045) | Marine microbial communities from western Arctic Ocean - ArcticOcean_MG_CB4_136 | ecosystem: Environmental > Aquatic > Marine > Oceanic | place: Arctic Ocean: Canada Basin | collected... | reverse complement strand
GAGAAAAAATTGAAGGATAAATTTCAGAAAAGATATGGTCGCCCACCAAAATACGGTTGAAAAGAATCCTAGTAAAATCTCATGGGGAACCCATCCAACTGATACATATTGGAACGGTACCCAATACGATGCCGGCGTCACAAAGGACCCCAACTTTGTGCAAGTTGATTCAGAATTTTCAATGCAGGCTCTATGTCTCCAGCTTTAGCCAACTCTAACGCTGCATTAGATGCTTTTGCGATTAATTGCAACGGCGAGAGGGAACTACGTTCGATGTAAAAGGCGCCGAGAGAGAGATTTGAATCCGCCATGTTTCATCTCAACAATTCTAAACGAAACATTAGGAGAAAAACTCTCTCGTAGGTGCCGTGTACAATACTCAACAGTAAAAGGCGCCGAGAGAGAGATTTGAACTCTCGCGGGACAGACCCACTCGATTTCCAGTCGAGCGCGATACCAGGCTATGCGATCTCGGCAGCAAGTGCGCCCACACGCCTCCTATGCTTAACCGAAACGGTTGGCTCACATCGGCCACATAATCCGAATTGGTTATATCGAAAAGGCCACACGCCCGAAACACGCCACCATGGCTTAGCGGTATAGCACCTCATTGGTAATGAGGAGGTCGCGAGTTCAATTCTCGCTGGTGGCTCCACTCCTCTCTACGTTCGTCGTTTCGCCATCAGCTAGGTTCGCACTTCCCTCGCTTCGCTCAGTCCAGTACTCACCTCTCGCTGGTGGCTCCATCATTCACTTCGTTCATTCTTTGGCACCAGCTAGGTTCGCACTTCCCTCGCTGTGCTCGTCATGCATTCGATGAAACAGAGATGAACGGAAGAGGGAGGATTGATAGCGAACCGAGGACCCGTAGGGTCCTATGGCATCGAGTCGTAATGTGAGTCTGGCTGGCTTTCTGGCTTTTCTGATGATGACACAAATCGTTTCGGCTAGTATCTCGGTTTGGACAGGTCCAAGTTCGGTTTCAGGTGGAAGCGATTCGGTTGCGGATGGTTTTCAAGTTCCTGGTAATGCGACTGTGGTCGATGCATGGCTACACATCGACGAGTCCGGTGCTACCGCAGATGGAACCGGTTATACTTGGACTGGAGAAAATGTACCGGGGAACTTTTCTGCTGGACTACTCCAGAATACTGTTTTGGGGAAATTTTCAGATTCGCTCTCACTTTCACCCGATTCTTCGGTTTCAAATGTTGAAACATTCACCTCCGGTTCCCTGCAATTAGCAGGTGCATGGTCTCATAGTGGAAACATTTGGGGGGCTACTAATCCGTCTGGTTTAGGCGGTGTAATTAGCGGTTCATCACAATTAATGTCCTACGGGGTCGTACCTGCTGCTGCTTTCGATGGTGGAGTAGTTGCAGCGACATTACCCGGTCAAGGATTGCCTGCAAGTAGTGCAGGTTCATTGGTTTCTAGTCCGATTCCAATACCATCTCCGCTCAATTATTTTAATTTCACAATGGAGCATTGGTACCATCTGGATTCAGGAGTGAATGGCGGAGGAGATGGCGCTTGGTTCGAGATCAAACTCGATAATGGGACTTGGACTTATATCGAACCGGTAGGTGGTTACCCGTCAACAATTTCGACCAATGCAAGCGTGCCGAATGGTGCTAACGGCAGCGGTTTCCCTGTATTTGCAGCACAGAATCAAAGTGGTTGGACATCTTCTACTTTTAGTTTCGATAATATTAGCGGTATATCGAATGCAACACAAATGCAGATAAGATTCCAAATTTGGACCGATTCCAATTCGATTTCTAGGCCTGGTTGGTTCATCGATGACCTTTCACTAACCAATATTGGCAACTCAATGGGCTTTTGGCACCATGGTTGTTCGGTAACTTCACCAAGTACTTGTGGCTACTCAAATAATGCTGCTGGCATGTTAATTTCATATGTCGATTTGTCGAATACGACAAACGCTTCCAAAATTCAAACTAGATTGGAATGGGATTTAGAAGGTGATACTTACGATAATTTTTGTGTTGAACTATCTCCTGATAACGGCACTACTTGGTACGATATATCATCCAATACCGCTGGTTCTACATCAACGGGTTGTAGAAGTCGAACCGGAGCAATTCCTGGTAGCGGTTATACGCTGAGCAATGGAACTCAACTTGGCGATGAGAGTGGAATGTTCGTAGAACTTGAATTTTCGATTCCTTCTCAAGCAATAGGGGCTTCAAATGGCAAAATCAAGTATTATGTTGAAACAGATAGTTCTGTAACATCTGGCGGAACAACCGATAATCTAGAAGGATTAACCCTTGATTGGTTCAAGGTCGTTGCATCTAATGGAACGGTATTGGATGTGAATAATTTTGATAATTCATCAAGTGCTTGGCACTTTGGCGCCGGTGGTGCTGCCGATGATTGGCAATACATTCAGATCGGCGCTGGAGGATTCACCGGCTCAGATAGTTTTGAGGATGCCCAATCTCTTCCACCGGGCGGTTGGACAGTCTCAAATGTAAACGGTCAAGTAGGCTGGCAATTTGGTGCTATTTGTTCTAATTACACCGATGGACCGTCGGCTTTCCCAAGTCCAAGTATTGGGTTCGGAACAACTCTCTGTGGTGATTACGATTCAAGTTCAGATAATGAATTAATTACTCCAAGTTATTCAGTTCCACTTGGGGCTAGCGCCAGATTTGTTTGGAAACATTGGATCTGCGCTGAACAATCCTGGGACGGAGGTGCGCTCTTTTATGCTCTTAATGGCGGAGGTTGGAATCAAGCTTATGTCAATTATTCCAATGGCTCAAATTGGTACGATGGGGTGATAACCTCGGGTGGTACTCAATCCTTGCACAATACCGATGTATGGGATGGAAGAAATGTTCAAACCTGGGGATGTGCGGTTGGTAGTTCTATACCATGGGTAGATATGGCCTTTGATGTTTCCAACTTTTCTGGTAATAATATTACTTTTAAATTTGTATTCTCATCTGATAGTGCGGTCCAAGAGCCCGGTTGGTACATCGATAATGTCGGTTTAGAAGTAGACTGGTTCGAGACCCAAGGCGAATGGGTCAGTCCATTGATCACACCGCATGACCTCGGCTATGGATTCGTAGATGCAGACCTGATATTACCAAATAATACCTGGTACGGTATTTCGGTCTTAGATATGTCTAATTCAGTAATTCCAGGTCATGAAAATAGAGCATTGCCCCTATCTTTGGCAAGTATTGACCTCGATACGTATTCGAGTATACGGATTAGAATAGACATCGGAACCGATGATGAATATTACACTCCACTTATCAAAAAATTAACCGTTGGTGCGACAAGATATTTTGGTGCAGATAATGGCTGGTCAATCCCGGCTGGTATCGAACAGAGTTTGGACGGTTCATGGGTAAATAATGGTGGAATTACCGCGACGATAACAGGAGAGTCTGGAATCAGTACAAGGCCGTTGAAATTGGTTGAAATAACCGGTGAATTCAATCTGACAACCGCTGGCGTGTTGACAAACCTAGGTAATTGGGATAGTACTACCACAACTAATTCTACTCTCGATTTGGCTGGAATGTCAAGTGCATTAATTCCAAAAATAACCCTTTCTCCAGGCGCCATAATTGAGTCGGTTCAATTTTCCGGTGAATTTGTTCAGCCTGGCCACGACGCATCGATAGATTTGGCTGATGATGGCGTTGATGATTGGGCTTTTGGTGGGAATGCGAAATTTGGCTCCTTCGGCTGGCAAACCCGGATGGATCGGACTTCAATAGTTCATTCAACCGATATTGTAGGAAATAGTACGCTTTCGATTCTTATTCCTTCTGATGCCTTAGTTCATACCATGGTTCTCGGTTTGAATCCAATCAATTCTAGCGGTTTCAGTCTATCGGAGTCTGGTAATTATTTGATCAGTTTCGCAGATAATTGGAGTTCAACCGCCACCTCCTTTAATCTAAATAATCCGACTTTGAGCCACAGTTTGACCGATTCTACCGGTCGTAATTGGTCGACTTTAGATTTGGTATTTGTAGGCGCAGATGCAGAACTAAATATCGGTTCTTTTGCAATTGGATATACTCTACTTGAAAATGTGAGCGGGCTTGGAAACGTTGTCAAGGCCTACCATGATGCTAATTCCAATAATGGGCAGGTTTCAATTATCGATGTGCCTTTGATTTGGACTGCTAGTGCTGGTGGTGTTGGAATCGATGGAGGGGTATACCATGAAAATATGATTACAAATCATCCTTTCAGCGTACCTGAAACATGGTATCCAAGCGGGCAATTACAAGGCTTTAGCACCTCTCACCATCATCTCTTGGATAATGATCAAATCGCCGAGGTCCATTTGATTGGTACCGATTCAAGCGGCGATGAAATGAGAGTGGTTCTCACCAATCTAACGAATGGTGGAACCTTTACTCAATTGAGTGGTTTCTCGATGTTAAAAATCGATAATTCCACCTCACTCTCTTTGGTTAATGGACGCTGGGTAATAGATTGGCAATTCGAGGTAGATTGGGATTGGAACGACTCGACCTCTATGGCTTGGACCGCACAAGCATTCGACCTTGATGGTGAAGGATTGTCTCCAGCATCCTCGATGAGTGGTGGAGTTGGTACTCAAGCGAGTGAGAATGACCTCATGGTGGATTCTTGGAAGGTTCTCGATGATTTTGGACACACTTTGTCAGATGTCTTCTCACCTTCTTACCCGTTCTGGGCTAAAGCTGGAGCACAGGTATTTGTTTCGGGGTCGGTTAAATTCCAGAATACCCTTGATTTGCGACCACAATCAAGTGATTATGTCGTTGCAATCAATGTTTCAGGACAGCAATTTGTAATGAGTTCTATGCTCGATGGTACTTGGTCAGGTTTTGTAGATCTCCCAGTAAATAGCACTAATGGCACACTTGTTCCAAGCGTCTTGCGCGCCGGTCCAATCGAAGGCGCTTCGGGCGCTGAAGACATGACTATTCAGAACCCGGTTCAGGTTTTACTCGATGATGAATCTCCTTGGGTCAAAGATTTGCAGGTTAATAACGGCTTGAAATTATTGGATGCAGATGGTTATACTTGGGATCCAAGCGAACCTCTTTCGATTCAGGTTGCGATAACAGATAATCAAGCACTAGGGAGTAGTCTCACTCTGCATTATTGGCGTGAAGGCATAGATGATGAAGATGTTTATAACACAATGAACCGTTCAACTCCAGAAGGAGTAAGTGGTGAAAGAACTCTAACTTATAGTGGATTTGACCTTGGTGGGATGGCAGTAAATGGCCAACTTTCGCTTTGGTTTTCGGCTGTTGATTATGCTGGTCACCCTCTTATGTACGGTGGTTCAGAAGGAGTCGATAACGATATGGCAACCATGATTATTGCGGTAAACCAACCTACTGAAATAGTTTCGGCAACTCTTGATTTAGATACCTATAACGATTATTTATTGGTTGGACAAAACCACACACTATCAATGGAAATAAGTGATGAAAACGGTGTCGATTCTATCGACATGGTGATTATTCAAATGCTCGGCTCGGAAGAGGAGACTGTAGGCGTGATGGTGTGGGAGCCACGGAATGGGGCAATATACAGTCCATCGGGAAGCCAATTATCCTTGAATTCGGTCGATATTACCGAAGTTGATCAGTCGTATTTGGTCGAGTTTAATTTTATTCTCGATTGGGATTTTGATGTGAGTTTACTCGATGAATATAATTTACCATCGATTATCGTTTACGATGATGATGATTTGAACCCGGTTGCACTTTTGAGTAATATCGGAGAACTGCGTTGGAAGATTGACAATAACCTGCGGGTAATAGTAGATCAAATGAGCGATAACACCCCACCTATTTCACAACCGGATGCGCAAATGATCTTTGTTCAACCCGGCGATGATATAACCGTTAATGGATGGGTTGAATTTGTTGGTTCGGGAGTGAAGATTCAGACTTTGCCTCCTCAAGGATTGAATGTTTATACGAGTACAATGTACGGTAATGAACAATTGGTTGTTGCCAGCGAGTTGAGTCCAGATGGAACTTGGTCAGGAGGCCTGATATTGCCCCCAAGATCTTTAATCGAAGGGACATTGGAATTGAATTTTGATATTGAAGGAGTTATCTCACCAGGCTTTGATGCAACCACCACACAAACCGAAATTGTCGTAGATGATGTTGTTCCAATCGTGGTGTTCTCTTATGTTCCTTTAGCCGTTACAGATGCAGAACTCATCGTGATGCCATATACTATTTCGGTCGAAGAATCAGGCGGAATGCCCGATGGAGATTTGACCGTTCATTGGGCATTCTTGAGAAATGGCCTGATTTTACCGGACGGAGAATCAAGCGCCCAATTACCGTATATTTCTAATGGGGCCGGTATGTGGTCCTATGTTGGGTCACTCGACTTCACCACAGGGGTCAATGTCAGTCTCGAAGAAGGAGATTCTCTAATATGGTGGATAGACATTATCGACAGAGCAGGTAATGCACCTAGTGGTACAGGGCTTTCTAAACTTGATCCGATGACCCCTAAGTTCACTGTGTTATCATTTGATATTACAGTTACAAATATTGAGATCTCACTCGCTAATGGTACGACACCTCGCGGTAATCAGATAGTCGAAGGTACCGAGATCGGCGTTACCGTTTATGTTCGAAATCTTGGTACTAAAGCGGGTACAGTATCTGTCTCGTTGATGGAGGACCTAAAGCGTGACCGAAATTGGCTCACACAAGATACAGTTGAGATCACATTGGCTCCAGGTCAAACTTTACCGCTAGAAGTATTGTTGTTTGAGACTCATGGTTCAGGTCCACAGAATCTGGCTCTAAATTTGACTGGTATGGACCGCTGGATCGACAATGTGATGTTACCACATTGTTCTGGCCAAGAGGGTAATGCCTCTTGCGACCTCAATGTCGAAACCGATATGCCGAATGTTATCTCAAACGAAGAAGCTCAAAGTGGAATTGGTAGTACTTCAGCTATCATGGTTATTTTAGGAATTTTGATCGCTGTCATGGGGGTTGCTTTAGTGATTTTACTCAAGCGTAAGGGAGAAGACACATCGGCTTTTTATGACGATGAATGGGATCAAGATGAAGAAGATGAGTATTTGGATTCTTACCAAGCTGAAAAGACCACTCCAATTTTACCTCCAATCAAGCCATCAATGCCCGAATCAAAGATAGAGATAGAATCTAAACAAGAAGAAGTTATCGTTGTCGAAGAAGAAATGATTCCTGTCGAAGAAGAATCCGTCGACGATCCTTGGGAAGATATCGACCATTCGGAAGAAGAGTGAGACCGTACAAACGCGCGTTTGAACCCTCGGTTTGACCGAAATCCATTAAAGCCTGTTTTGGTAAATGCGGATTAGTAGAGGCGTAAGTCTCTACGGATGGGATATGTATGACAACAATTAGCGATAGCCGAGGCGATACTGCCAGAAAGGTAAAGGAATTACAATTACAAGTGAATGATTTAAAAGAATTGGTAAACACTCTTCTTTCGGTCATCTGCGAAGAACCTGATGGTGTTGCAAGTGGTGCTGCCCCATCTTATGGTCAACCGCATTTGAATTATTGCATGTAAATGTTTCATCCTTTGATAACCAGAAATGGTTTCAATCGAGCGATAGGTTTTGCCAAACCTGCTTCAGATGTCAACCTAATTACTTCATCGACATCTTTGTACGCATCTGGGGCCTCTTCGGCGAGAATATTAGGGGTATTCGCATGAATCGTAATTCCCTCCCGCTCAAGTTTAAGTTTCAGTTCGATTCCATCGATTTGCTTTTTGGCTTGTGATCGCGATAATAGCCTACCTGCTCCATGGCATGAAGACCCGAATGCACGATTGCCCGCTTGACCCTCAAGCATCCACGAACCTGTTCCCATATCGCCAGGAACCAAAACCGTCTGGCCCTCAAAAGCCCGGGTCGCACCTTTTCGATGGACACAACATGTGCAGGATTTTCCATTAATTGTGTGGTCCTCAATCTTAGCAATATTATGGCTTACATCATAAACCAATTTCGCTTCAACATCACCACCCATCTCTACTTGCAAAGTCTTTCGCAATCGATGGGTTAAGGCACAGCGGTTGGCGAATCCATAATTAGCAGCTGCATTCATCGCGTCGATATATGCTAATCCATCTGTACTGTGTATTGGAGCAGCAGCCAATTGTCGGTCGGGTATTTCAAAGTCCCACTCCTCGTTATACCATGCTCCATCTCTAGCGTGGTACTTGCTCTCCAGAGAACGTACATGATCGGTGCAAACCTGGTGGCCGAAACCACGGCTGCCTGAGTGTATCATCACCATAACTTGGCCTTCGAACAGATTGTGGGCATTATCGTCGACAATTCTTTCGACAACTTGAAGTTCCAAAAAATGGTTACCCGATCCAAGGGTTCCAAGTGCTTTCATACCACGGTTTTTCGCTCTTTGTGAGACCGAACCCTCGGTTTCTAAACAACCGTTCGATTCGATATTTTCTAAATCATCCGCATGTGCAAAGCCAAAATCAACCGCTGCTCCTGCACCTCTCAAGATTATATCATCTAGCATCGATTGGTCGAGTTCAACTCCCCCTTTTCCAGAACCTCCCGAAGGAATCCTTCCATTGAGTCTGCTGCCTAATTTTTTGAGAGACGGAATATCATCAATACCAATGTCGAGCGCTAGAGATCTAACTCCACAATTTATGTCGAATCCGACTCCACCTGGAGAAATAGCCCCACCTTGTTCTCCCCAATCGACATCGGTTGCGAGGACTCCTCCGATGGGAAAACCATAGCCAAAATGCCAATCGGCCATCGCCCAGGCTTCGCCTACCACTCCGGGCATGCTGGCGATATTGACTAATTGGTTGAGACTCCTATCGTCACTGGATTGTGAGAGATGGTGCTCATCAGCGACCAGCATGGCGTCTACAGCCATTTTACCATGACGTTTAATCCGCATTAAACCCTCTGATTCAGCAACCAGATGGTCCTGCCAAGATTCGTCGGCCATAATGAGCCTAAGGCATGCATCTCTTCACTTCTTGGGCTAAACCGAGGGATGGATTGAAGTCTAATCGGCTGGTGCCATGGTTTGCCCAAAGGGCAGGTGTTTTGATTGAGCTTTGGTGCCATCGATCTCAAAGTCTTCCATGAGAATGGATTCACCCGTCGTCAATGTCGGGTTACTGACCTGTGGTTTTGGGCTACAGACCCTGAGAGAAAGACTTGTGGTGATAGTGAAGAAGACGAGTATACGTTCATTGGAGCACCGGTAATTGCTGGCTTTGAACAACGAGGTCGAAAATTAAAAGACCGCATGCGTGAGGTTTTTCTCGGATTCTTAGAACAAAGGGGCCACACAAGAATTGCTCCTTACCCAGTATTAGCTCGATGGCGAGATGACATTCACCTCACGATTGCGAGCATCGCTGATTTCCAACCCCATGTCACCTCGGGAGAGGTTGAGCCTCCAGCTAACCCATTAGCGATAAGTCAACCTTGTATTCGGCTCAACGATGTTGATGCGGTTGGGCGCTCAGGTCGACATTTAACCACATTTGAAATGATGGCTCATCACGTATTCAATCGACCCAAAGATGGCCAATTTTTCTATTGGATTGAAGAATGTGTTCAGCATTGTCATGACTTGCTTTGTAATACATTTGGCATTCACTCAAGCGAGATTACCTATGTGGAGAATCCATGGTCTGGTGGCGGCAATGCGGGGGCTGCTCTTGAGGTCATCGTCGGTGGGCTTGAATTAGCCACATTGGTTTTCATGGATATGGAAGAAGATGATGACGGTGATGTCGAAATAAAGGGCATCAAATATTCAAAGATGCCACTTCAAATCATCGATACCGGATATGGATTAGAGCGGTTTTGTTGGGCTGCTGCAGGCACCCCTACCATCTATGAGGCAATTTATCCGGAATCGGTTGAGTGGTTAAAACAACAAACCGGGTTTAGCGCTGAATCATTCGATATGAGTCAGGCTCAATTGGATTCTTTACTCGGCGAGATGAGTCGTCTTTTTGGCATAATGAATATTGAAGCGGGTAGTGATGGGGCGAGGATGGAGGAGTTATTTTTACAACGATTATCATCCCGTGGCCACGACATTTCTCCCGAATTATTCGCATCATTAACCGAACCCCTTTCGAAGATTTACGCGATTCCAGATCATATGCACGCATTGGTAAATATGCTCGGTGACGGTTTGGTTCCATCGAATGCAAAAGCCGGTTATTTGGCTAGAATGATCGCACGTCGAGTCTTGCGAATGCGAGATGAATTAGGCCTGGAAATTGATTTGGCCGACCTTGCAATCCATCATTTGGAGGTCAATTATTCAGTTGAAAAGATGAAGCAAACCAAAGATGGTTTGCTTACGATTCTCAGAGGAGAAGAAGCCCGGTATAACGAGATGTTACGCAAGGGTAACCAAGTGGTGAAAACCGCAATCAAAGATGTTGCAAGAGATGCAGATTCCTTACCAGATTCAATCCTATTCACAATTAACGATAGTCACGGTATCTCCCCAGACCTGGTTATAAAAATCGGCAATGACCTAGGTTGGTCAAACCTGACTTTGCGCACCGGATTCAATGCTGAGATGGCACAGCGCCATTCCGCTCAGGCTAAGGATGCCGCTAAAGCGGTCGGGCCAAAGGCATTGGTCGATTCTATTGTGAAACTTCCGGCAACCATTCCTCTTTACTATGAGGACGTTAACCAGAGGGAGTTTGAAGGATGTGTTTTAGCTTGCTTACCATTGATTGGAGATGATATTCCTGAAGGTGCAAGCCATGGAATAATTCTCGATCGAACCTGTTTTTATCCTGAAGGCGGTGGCCAAGAAGGAGATTATGGGTCTCTGAGTTGCCAATCTGCAGCCCATGCGATTTTGGATACTCGTAAGGTTGGCTCGTATATTGTCCACCTTTCGCAAGGTCAGTTCGAGGTTGGCGATATGGTCCATGGTGAATTGGATTGGGCCCGACGCCGCCAAATGATGGACCATCATACTGCGGTTCACATTGTCGGTGGTGCGGCTCGTAAATTGCTCGGACCTCATATTTACCAAGCCGGTGCAAATAAAACCGAGCAAAGCGCCCGGCTTGATATTACTCATCATAAGCGATTGAGTCGAATCGAACTAGATGAGATCGAATCGGTCGCAAACGAAATCGTTCAGAATGTTCAACGAACCGAAAAAATTTCACTAAACCGCAAAGATGCAGACCGTAAATACGGCTTTGACCTCTACCAAGGCGGCGCACCAAAAGGCAATGACATCAGAATTCTACGTATTGCAGACCACGATATTCAGGCTTGTGGTGGCACTCATCATGACGAGCCGGGCCGAATCGGCCAAATCAGAATCATCCGTTCAAACGCGGTTCAAGATGGGGTTGAACGGCTCCACATCGTCGCAGGTCAAGCCGCGATTAACCACGCTCGAAACCAAGAACATTTACTGCTAACTAGTGCCGGAACCTTCAATGTTCCAATCGAAGAGTTGCCGGCAACAGCGGCCCGATACCTTGGGGAATGGAAGGATCAACGCAAACAAATTACCGCGTTGGAGGCCGAAATAGTCCGATTGAGAACTAGTGGCGGCGGCGGCGATACCACAGAATCTGATGGGGTAAGAGTGGTGATCATGGAGGTCGTTGGCGACCTCAAAAAGATGACGAAAATGCTCAAGGAATTAACCCTCGACCCAGAAAAACCAACCTTGGCAATCCTTGGCAGTATCGAAGGTGGAGGCAAACTAATGATCGCAACCACAGAAAACTCTCCAGCTGCAGAGCGCTATAATGCGGTCGATATTCTTCGTTCTATTTCAAGCCATATTCGAGGTGGCGGCGGCGGCAGACCAACATTTGCTCAAGGCGGCGGTTCTCACCCTGACGGATTAGAAGATTCTCTCCAAGCAGCCCGTGATCTCATAGGTGTTTGAGAGCAGCGATATCGAAACCAGAAATCGCATTATCAAGGGCATCCTGTGGTGAAAACCACCCGAAATCAGCGATTTCGTTTTTCTTAGGTTTAATCAATTTATCATCACCACTCCAATTTGCACGATAGGTAAAGGAAACAAATGAAATTCCCTCTGAAGTAAAAATCTTTTGAGTGATAATCGGTTTTTCCTCCAATAGCGAGATCTTGATTCCCATCTCCTCAAAAGTCTCACGCACACATGCAATTTCAGGATGCTCATCATGGTCCATATAGCCTCCAGGTAAAGTCCAATGGCCTACAAAATGACCACGTTCAACCTTACCCATCAAGACCTCTCCTTTCGGGTTTTGAATTATTACTTTGGATACAACTCGGTGTATTGAGCGGTATATTGCCTCTCGTGCGATAGGATGAACCCAATCATCGCTAATACAATCGTCCTTCCAAGCCCAATCAGCAGGCCATTCGATTTCAGGGTGGGCTTTGATCACCTCAAACCCCAGTATTTGGAATCGATTTTTTACCGCCCAAGATAGGCCTAATGCGGTGGCTTCCTCAGTTGTGGGTAAGCGATATTTTGTTGGCCCAATGCGGTTTGTCTCAGGAAGATATGGACCGTTTCCCTCTTCATCAACAAGCAAAACTTTGCCGTCGTGCTCAAGGTAAAGCACGCTTGGTGGGTGGTCCATGTTAGCAAGCACTACTCTTGTTCTGTATCAATGATTTCATTCGATGCACTTTCATGATTGTAATTACCTTCTTCTAATAGAGGGGCGGGTAATTCTTTTTTCACTTTAGCACCGAGTAACTTCAAATCCTGAGTACGTTTGATGACATTTCCGGAGCCTTCAACCAATCGATTACGTGCTGTGTCGAATGCGACGTTAGCTTGTTTTAGTCTAAATCCAACATCTTCAAATGATGCCATATAATCGACAATTTTATCGTGAAGTTTTCCAGTTTCTTCCATTAATCTCAATTGATTAGTAGATTGATTTTCACGTTTCCAAATCTCTTGAATCAACATCAAAGCAGTTACTATTGTCGCACCTGTAACAACTTTCACCCGAGCATTACCGGTTAGATCGATGTATAGGTCAGGGTTGCTTCTCATCGCAGCACCAAACGCACTTTCAAGCGGAACAAACATCAATACAAAATCAACAGAATTCTTTGAGGGCAATAGATGATAATTCTTTGATGCCAAATTCTTGGCATGATTCTTGATAGATTTACAATGATCGGCCATAGCCGACTGAGCACTCAAATCATCTTCAGCATTGACAAAAGAGTCCCATGCTTTGAGTGAAACCTTCGAATCGATAATTACATGTCTCTCCCCTGGCAAGTTAATGATAAAATCAGTTCTTGGACTTGTGCCATCAGGTAAGGTTTCTGAAAACTGGCGTGAATAGTCGGGACTTCCCACAAAGCCCAACGATTGTAGCAACTTTTCCAGCACTAATT
>Ga0114997_10002972_pt1 | contig 13454 bp, 14 predicted proteins | sample ArcticOcean_MG_C_2_FD_87045 | JGI IMG/M metagenome (GOLD analysis project Ga0114997, IMG submission 87045) | Marine microbial communities from western Arctic Ocean - ArcticOcean_MG_CB4_136 | ecosystem: Environmental > Aquatic > Marine > Oceanic | place: Arctic Ocean: Canada Basin | collected... | reverse complement strand
TGGTATCCCTGCTGCAGCCATAGCTGCTGCTGCATGATCTTGTGTTGAAAAAATATTACATCCAGACCATCTCAATTCAGCACCTAAATCCTTAAGTGTCTCCATTAAAACAGCTGTTTGAATAGTCATATGAATACAACCCATAATTTTTGCACCTTGCAACGGCTGCTCATCTTTGTACTTATCTCTTAACGCCATAAGTGCTGGCATTTCATTTTCTGCAAGAGAGATCTCTTTTCTTCCAAACTCTGCAAGATCTATATCTACAACTTTATAATCGTTTTCCATAATTAATTTCCTAAATAATGTGTGGGCATTCTACCTAAAAAAGAGATGACAATGCACCCCTTTTAGTAATTAAGAGTAACTTACTGAGAAATGTCAGCAGCTCTGTCTGTTTTTTCCCATGTTAAATCTATATCAGACCTTCCAAAGTGGCCATATGCAGCAGTTGCTAGATAAATAGGTCGCTTTAGATCGAGCATGTTAATCAAGCTTTTTGGCCTTAAGTCAAACTCTTCCTCAACTATTTTGACAATAGCATCTTTTGATATTTTTTCACTATTGAAAGTTTCTACATGTATTGATGTTGGTTTTGCTACACCAATTGCATATGAAACTTGAATTTCACAATAGTCTGCAAGGCCTGCAGCCACAATATTTTTAGCTACGTATCTAGACGCATATGCTGCTGATCTGTCTACCTTTGACGGATCTTTGCCCGAAAAAGCCCCGCCACCATGACGAGCCATGCCCCCATAAGTGTCCACAATTATTTTTCTTCCTGTAAGACCGCAATCACCAACTGGACCACCAATTACAAATTTACCCGTTGGATTAATATAAATATTTGTAGAATCAAGTATCCATTCTTCTGGAACAACAGGCTTAATAATTTTTTCCATCACTTCAGCTTTTATTTCCTCTTGCGTTACGTCTTCGTCATGTTGAGTCGAGAGAACAACAGCAGATAGACCTTCGATAGTTTTCCCATCATCAGAATAAATAACACTTACTTGGCTTTTTGCATCTGGTCTTAACCATTTAATCTCACCACTTTTCATGCAGTCAGCTTGTTTCTTAACTAATCTGTGAGATAGATCTATCGGAAGAGGCATTAAAGATTCTGTTTCAGTGCAAGCGTAACCAAACATTAATCCTTGGTCTCCTGCACCTTGTTCTAAATTTTCTCCCTCACCCTCAGTAACACCCTGAGAGATATCTGGAGACTGTTCAAAAACAAGATTGGTAAATTCACACGTAGCACCATTAAACCCATACTCATCTGAGTTATAGCCAATGTCAGTAATTGTTTTTCTAACAACGGGTTCCAGATCTGGACTACCTAGAGAAGTAATTTCTCCAGCAATAAAAACCATGTTATTTTTTATCATTGTTTCGCATGCAACTCTGCTATTTGGATCTTCTGCTAAATATGCATCAAGTACAGCATCCGAGATTTGGTCACAAACTTTATCAGGGTGACCTCCTGAAACAGATTCTGATGTAAATATGTAGCTCATAGTTTTACCCCTAGGTATTGTGGATGCCTTTTTAGCAGTTTAAGTATGCAAGCAGGAACAAATCACTTTAAAAAAAATTTATTTTAGCCTTTTCAACAAAAAGATACAATTTTTTATATTAAAAATGTCAACACCATATTATGATTATTCTTTCTAAGACACTCGCAAAAAATGCACAAAGACCTAGCCAATGCAATAAGATTCCTCTCAATTGATGCCGTTCAGGCTGCAAACTCTGGGCATCCTGGAATGCCAATGGGCATGGCAGATATAGCAGTTGCTTTGTGGAAATATAATTTAAAACACAACCCTCAAAATCCTACTTGGTTCAATAGGGACAGGTTTGTTCTTTCTAATGGCCATGGGTCAATGCTTTTATACAGCTTATTGCATTTAACTGGCTATAACCTATCAATTGAAGACATTAAAAACTTCAGACAGCTTGGGTCTAAAACTCCAGGTCATCCAGAATTAGACATAGACATAGGAATTGAAACAACCACTGGGCCACTTGGGCAAGGTTTAGGAAATGCAGTTGGAATGGCTCTTGCAGAAAAAATGTTAGCAGCTAGATTTAATAAATCTGATGATTTAAGCCCAATAGATCACTTTACATATGCATTTTTAGGAGATGGCTGTCTTATGGAAGGGGTTTCTCATGAAGTTTGTTCATTTGCAGGAACTCATGGCCTTGGAAAGCTTATTTGTTTTTATGATCAAAATGGAATTTCAATTGATGGAGAAATCTCTAATTGGTTTACCGATAACACAGTACAAAGGTTCCAAAGCTATGGTTGGCAAGTAATAGAAGTAGACGGGCATAATGTTGAAGAAATGCTTGGATCTATTAGCGCAGCCAAAAAAGACTTAAGTAAGCCAACATTAATATGTTGTAAAACTACAATAGGATTCGGCTCTCCCAATAAAAGTGGCACTTCTGGTGTTCATGGCTCACCGCTAGGAGAAGATGAGATAGCAATTACTCGCAAGCAATTGGACTGGACTAGTGATCCCTTCGAGATTCCAGAAAATATTACAGCTGAATGGAACATGTGTCAGGAAGGCGCATTAATTAATTCTGAATGGGATGATTTAATGATGCAATATTCACAGGCTTTTCCAAAAGAGCATGCGTTATTGCAAAGATTAATTAGCAATGAGCTGCCCGATGATTACACTCAATCTTTTGAAGCTTTTTTGGGAGATCTTAACAACGCAGAAAACAAAGATGTTGCGACTAGAAAAGCCTCTGAGATTTGCCTGAACTTTTTTTGTGAAAAACTTCCAGAGTTAATAGGTGGATCTGCAGACTTGAAAGGCTCCAATAATACTTTTTCAAAAGTTAGCACTGATTTACTTCCAAACAATCCAGAGGGAAATCATATTTTCTGGGGCGTTAGAGAATTTGGCATGACTGCGATGATGAATGGGATGCTTCTGCATGGTGGAATAAAGCCATACGGAGGAACTTTTCTAGTTTTTATGGATTATGCAAGAAATGCAGTTAGGCTAGCTGCGCTGATGGAAATACCCAATATCTTTGTATATACCCATGATTCTATTGGGCTAGGAGAAGATGGCCCTACACATCAACCAATTGAACATCTGGTTACATTGCGCGCAACTCCTAATCTGAATAATTGGAGGCCAGCCGATGTTATGGAAACTGCTATTGCATGGAACGAATCCATTGTATCCAAAGCAACTCCACACACCCTGATTCTATCTAGGCAAAATCTTCCTTTTGTTCAAAGAACCGAAGAGCAGATCAACTCCATTAATAAGGGCGGGTATCTCTTATCAAAGCATAATGATGCTTCTCTTACATTGATTGCCTCTGGCAGTGAATTGCAATTAATTTTATTAGCAGCTAAGGAGCTTGAGACCCAAGGAATCAAAGCTAATGTTGTTTCTATGCCTTGCCTAGATAAGTTTTACACTCAATCAGATAGCTATAGAAGTGCTATTATTCCTCCTGCTATACCCAAATTAATAGTAGAGGCTTTGCATCCCGCATCATGGCATGGGTTAACTAATCTTAATGATACTGTTATAGGTATTGATACTTTTGGAGAAAGCGCTCCTGCATCAGACTTGATGAAAAAGTTTGGCTTTACTTTGGAAAATGTTTTGTTAGAGGCTAAAAAACTTATTACGCAATGAGAACACTTGCGGATATTTCAGTTGAAAACAAAACTGTTGCGCTCAGGGCAGACCTGAATGTTCCGATTGAACGAGGAGTAATACTTGATGATGCAAGGATATTAGCTGTTATGCCGACAGTTGAATATCTTCTTTCAAAGAACTGCAAAATTATAGTGCTCTCTCATTTCGGTCGACCAAAAGCAGGCAATATTGATCCTCAATTTTCGCTTAAACCAGTTGCTCAAAAAATTAGCGAATTTCTAAATTCCCACGTGAGGCTTGTGCCCTCAATTGAAGAAGTAAGCTTTGAAACTAAAATTTCAGTTTTAGAAAATACAAGATTCTTAATTGGAGAGCTTGAAAATAATATTGATCTATCCAAGAGATTAGGAGCTATGGCTGAGGTATATGTATTTGATGCTTTTGGAACCTCTCATCGAGAGCAGGCTTCAACATTTGGCGCTATTCATAATGCGAATATTTCATGTGCTGGTTTTTTGCTGGAAAAAGAAGTTGAGGCGTTATCAAGAGCTACTCAATCGAATAAAAAACCTATCTTATCAATTGTAGGGGGCTCCAAAGCATCTACTAAACTTGAAGTTTTGAAAAATCTTAGCCAATTTTCTGATCATATTATTACAGGTGGCGGCATTACTAATACATTTTTAAAAGCCCAAGGCTTTAATATTGGAAAGTCATTACATGAAGACTCCATGCTTGAGGAGGCCAAAAAACTCTTGGACACTTCTTCAATTCACCTGCCTAACAAGGTAGTAGTTGCATCTGGCATAGAATCCTTGGAATGCAGAATTTGCAGTGTTGAGTCTGTTCAGGACCATGAAATGATCCTAGACCAGTGTATTGATAACGAAATCTTAGGTTTAATTGCTGATGCCAAGCAAATAATTTGGAATGGCCCGATAGGTGTTTTTGAAAAAGATTCTTTTGCCAGTGGAACAAGAGATTTAGCAGAAGCAATCTCACGGTCTGATGCCTATAGCTTAGCTGGAGGCGGTGAAACTCTTCTTGCCATTAAATTGTTTATCAACAAGGGTGATATATCATATTGCTCTACTGGCGGAGGTGCTTTTCTTGAATTCATGGAAGGAAAAGAGCTACCATCGTTAAAGGCCTTAGGCTTCAGAAAATATTAAGAGGAAACAAAAGATGTCATTAAACACTTTAGAGGAAATTGCGGCGTTTATAGTAAGTGGCGGCAAGGGAATTCTTGCAGCAGATGAAAGCAATCCAACTTGTGGAAAGAGATTTGATTCAATTGGAGTTGAGTCCACCGAAGCTAATAGAAGAGATTATCGAGAGATGCTTTTTAGGTCCGATGGCATGAAAGATAATATTGGAGGTGTCATATTATTTGATGAAACATTAAGACAGAATGGAAAAGATGGAACTCCTCTAACAAGTATTATTACTGCTCAGGGAGCCCTTCCAGGGATTAAAGTTGATCAGGGATTAAAGCCCCTTGATGGTTCCCCAGATGAAACTTTAACTCAAGGACTCGAGGGCCTAGATGAGCGCTGTGCAGAATACTTTCAATTGGGAGCAAAATTTACCAAGTGGAGAGCGGTAATTAAAATTGATGGTGACCTCCCCACCTCTGATTGTATTGCAAGTAACATGCAAGCATTAGCAGACTATGCAAAAATTGTTCAAGATAACAATATGGTTCCAATGGTAGAACCCGAAGTCTTGATGGACGGGGATCATTCGATTGAAAGATGCTATGAGGTCACAAACGCAGCCTTAAAAGCACTATTTCATTCTTTGGCTCACAATCAAGTAAACATTAGTGGAACCATCTTAAAACCAAATATGATTACTTCTGGTTCTTTGTCTGAATCACAAGCATCCATTCAGCAAGTTGCAGAAATGACAGTTCGCTGTTTAAAGGAAAATGTTCCATCCGAATTGCCTGGAATTACCTTTTTATCTGGGGGTCAATCAGATATCAATTCAACCGCTCATCTTGATGCAATGAATAAAATTGGTGAATTACCATGGAAGCTCAGTTTTTCATATGGGCGAGCACTACAACAGGCCGCTTTAAAAACATGGCTTGGAAAAACAGAAAATATGCCCGATGCTCAAGCTGCACTGTCCCACAGAATGCTAATGAATAAACTTGCTGCACAAGGAGCTTGGAGCTCTGAGTTAGAAAAGTAATCTGGAATTTCTGTTGCAAGCCTTAGTCCAGCGAGTATCTTCGGCTGAAATTTTCATCAACGAAGAACAGCATGCAAAAATTCAAACAGGACTTCTGGCTTTTGTTTGCTTTGAATCAGCAGATTTGGAAAGCGTAATAGATCAATTTATAAAAAAAATATCAGAATTTAACTTTTTTGACGACGTTAGTGGCGTAATGGCATCAAATTTACAGGAGATAGAAGGAGAACTAATGCTAGTTAGTCAATTCACCCTCGCCGCAATCACCAACAAAGGCAACAAGCCAAGTTTCCACAAAGCAGCCAAAACTGATCACGCACTGCTGCTTTACAATCAATTGATTAGAAAATTAGATCAATCGTCAATTAATTATCAAGCTGGAGAGTTTGGAGCCAGTATGAATGTTGCATTAGTTAATAATGGCCCAGTAACTTTTTCATTTAACTTTTAACTTTTATGGGCGACAACTTGATAAATTTTTCTACAACAGTCGATAACTGGATAGAGATAAACTGCCCTAAATCTATGAGGACTCCAATGCCTGTTTCTGAGCAGGTCTGGGCTTCATCTGAAATTGATTTTCCATCAGAAGATGCAAAGCAGTGGTTTGAATGCATGGTTACCAAAGGTTGGTGTACCCCTGAGTGGCCCAAAGAATTTGGAGGAGGAGGGTTAACATTTGATGAGGCAAAAATCTTGAGGCAACGCTTACGATTTTATGGATGCAGACCAGCCCAAATTAATTTTGGAATTTCAATGCTAGGCCCTGTTCTTTTAGAATTTGGAACAGATGAGCAAAAAAAAGAATTCTTGCCAAAGATTTCTAGAGGTGAAATATGGTGGTGCCAAGGATTTTCAGAGCCAGGCGCAGGATCAGATTTAGCAAACATCTCAACTTCAGCCATCCTGTCTAATGGAGCATATATTGTAGAAGGATCAAAAATTTGGACCTCTGAAGCTAACAAGGCGGATTGGATGTATTGCATTGTTAGGACTGATAAAACTGTAAAAAAACAAGCAGGCATATCTTTTATGTTGCTAGATTTGAAGCAACCAAACATAGACATCAAACCAATTAAACTGCTTAGTGGGCAGTCACCATTTTGCCAAGTTTTCTTTGATGATGTTCTGGTAAAAGAATCTCATAGAATTGCTGCAGAAAATGATGGGTGGAAGGTTGCCAAACGACTTCTTGAATTTGAGCGAACAATGATGGCTGATATGGAGAGTGAAGGAGCCGTTGATATTGAGCCCCTTGAAGTATTTCGTAACTCCCAAGCTATAAATGGCTCTGATACTAAAAACTTACATAGGAAAATATGCAAGCATGAGATGCGAACTCAATTAATCGATATGACCATGTCGAGGACAGCTATAGAATCTCAGAATGGGTTTGCTCCATCTGCCCTCACATTAAAATATTTAAGCACAGAAGAAACTCAGAACAGGTGGGAGCTTAATGTATCAAGCCTTGGTATGGGCGGCTTAGAAATAGTTGAAACGAGTCATGGAGTAAAAAAAGAGGTTTCCAAATCCTTTTTTTATTCAAAAGCTTATACTATTGCTGGAGGAAGCTCAGAGGTTCAATTGAACATAATTTCTAAAAATATTCTTGGCTTAAAATCATGACAATTCAAAAAATTTCAGTTTTCTGTGGTGCCCATATGGGTAAGTCACCCGAGTATAAAATTGCTGCTGAGTATCTAGGAAAGTTAATTGCAAGCAAGAACTTAGAAGTAGTTTTTGGCGGTGGAAATGTTGGTTTAATGAAGGCTGTTTCAGATAGCGCCATTAAAAATGGTGGAAAGGTTACGGGCATAACTTTAAAATCATTGGATGATTTTGAGCTAACTAACCCGATCATCAGCGAAACGATCATTACACACTCCCTTTTTGAAAGAAAAGATAAGTTTCTAGAGATTAGCGATGCTTTTATTGTTATGCCGGGTGGAGTTGGATCAATGGACGAGCTCTTAGAGGTAATGGTTAGCAATCAATTAGGGGGCATTAGCAAGCCTGTTGGCATATTAAATATTAATGGTTACTACGATTCATTTATTGAGTGGCTCCAACACTCAGTTAATGAGGAATTTGTTTCTATCGAAAATCAAAGACAGGTCCTGATATCAGATGATCCCAATGAATTGCTTGAGATGATTCTTACTACCAAGATGCCATCCCAAGATACTTGGATTGATAGGCTGAATGTGGAATTTCCTTCGGCTTAATCCTTCCGATCTCTCGAAATTAAAAGCCCTATTTCAAACAGTAGCCACATCGGTATGGCTAAGAATAGCTGAGAGAAAATATCAGGCGGGGTCAACAGCATAGCCAACACAAAGAAGGTAATTATTAAATAAGGTCGAACCTTTCGAACAGATTCTTTATTTGTGATGCCGGTATTAATAAGTAGAAAAGTGGCAACTGGAATTTCAAAAGCAAACCCAAATGCAAAAAAGAGTTTTAAAACGAAATCCAAGTATTTATTAATATCTGTCATAACCTGAATAGAATCTGGGGCTGCAGCAATAAAAAAGTTTAAAATTATTGGGCTAACTATAAAGTATGCAAAAGCCACGCCTGCATAAAATAAAATAGCTGATGAGATAAGCAAAGGCATAACAAATGTTTTCTCACGCTTATATAGACCTGGCGCTATGAAAAACCAAAGCTCAATTAAGGCATAAGGCATTGATAGTATAAGAGCACTATAAATTGCCAGCCTAAGCGGGGCAATGAACGGCGAGGTTACTTCTGTAGCAATCATGCTGCTGTTTTCAGGCAGGATAGATGTTAGCGGTGATGAGATATAAAAATAGATTTCATTGGCAAAGGGCAAGCAGCATATTAGCAAAACCCCAATTACAATAAATATCCTAATTAACCTAGACCTGAATTCTTTCAGATGCTCTATGTAGCTCATTTCATTTGGATTGCTCATCATCGCCCTCATTGAACTCTTCCATTTTCAGCTCATTAAAAATATCTTGTTTTAACTCTTCAGCACCTATATCCCTTTCAATAGAAGTTCTGAATGCAAAGAATTTATTTTGTAATTTTGTAAAAGATTTTACTGAAGACCTAACAAAGTCTGGTAGTTGCTCTGGTCCAATTACTAAGATTCCAACCAATAAGATAATTAGAATTTCTAAAAGCCCTATTTGAAACAATGCTATTTATCGTCTGAATCAGTTTCTGAGGTTGATTCAGTATCCTCATCTTTAATTGCTTTTTTAAAACCTTTAAGCCCTTCTCCAAGGTCCGAACCCATGGTTCTAATTTTTTTTCCGCCAAATAAGACTAAAACCACCAATAAGACAATTAAAATCTGCCAAATACTTATTCCACCTATACCCATTTTATGCTCCTGATACTTTAAACTTCAATCCCTTCTAGAATTTACTAATTAGTAGCACCATAATTATTCCCGATAATGTAATTATAGTGAGATTTTGCCATTTGCGCTGTTTTTGCAAGGTTGCCTGCATATTTACCACTAGGTCAGCATTTTTTTTACCATCGCTTGCCAAAAATTTAATATTATCTAGCAGGTCAAATACCTCACTTGGTAATGAGGCTGCACGATCCATGAGGTCATATTTATTTTTCTCTAAAAACTCTTTAAGCTTGGTTGGACTATATTGATTTAACACCCAACGATCGAGATAAGGCTCTGCAAGACCCCAAAAATCAAGATCAGCATATATCTCACGCCCCATCCCTTCAATATGAATAAGAGTTTTTTGCAGGAGGATCAGTGAAGGCTGAATAGATAGACCAAACTGTCTTGTCGAATTAAAAAGATACAAGAGTAACTTTCCAAATTCTATTTCAGATAATGGCTTTGAAAAAATTGGCTCACATGTTGCCCTAAGGGTTTGCTCAAGATCCGATAGATGGGTATCTGAATTTACCCAACCAGCACTTAAAAAAAGTTTTGCAAGTTTATTGTAATCTTGCTTGAGGGTTGCCTGCAGCATTCTTGCTAGATTGTATTGATCTTCTTGAGATAAAGAACCCACAATTGCACAATCAATTGCTATATAGCTAGGGGATTGAACATTTTTTTTACTAACAAATATATTTCCTGGATGCATGTCTGCATGAAAAAAATTATCTCTGAATACTTGATCTAAGAAGATCTTTACTCCATTTTCAGCTAATTTCTTTCGATCAATTCCAAGCTTGTCCATTGAATCTGTGTCTGTACAGGCCAGCCCATCAATTTCTTCCAAAGTTAGCACATTAACAGCCGTATGATCCCAATAAACTTTAGGAATATAGAGTAAATTAGAATCAAGGAAATTTTTTCTAGTTGTGCTCGTATTTGCAGCCTCAACCTTTAAATCTAGCTCTTGTTTTATGGTTCTTTCGTAATCACCAATGACCTCTTTTAACTTTAACCTGTGGCTCTCGCGATAAAAAACATTGATTAAAAATCCAACTATTTTAATAACCCCAACATTTCTTTGAACCTTGCGGTTTATGCCAGGCCTTAAAACCTTGATCACCACTTCCTCTGAAGTATTGATCAATTTAGCTCTGTGAACTTGAGCAAGGGATGCTGCTGCCAAAGGGGCATCTTCAAAATCTTTGAATACCTCACTAATTTTTATATTTAATGATTGCTCAATAATTTTCTTAGCTTCTGACGACGGAAAAGGTTTGCACTGATCAGTAAGCGTATTTAAAAAACCAATAATTTCTGCTGGCACTACGTCGCTTCTGGTGGACAGCAATTGACCAAACTTTATGAACATAGGCCCAAGGCTTTCTAAAAAATTTACAATTCTTTGTCCCGCAGGAATCTTTCTATTTACAACATAAAATGGGTTTAAAAAACCAAGCATGCGCACTGGAAAAATAGAGCTATTTTCAATAGGTATGTTTATGACAGAAAACCTTATGGTTTTTATCAAAATATTAAAAATATCAAAAATTGAAAGAAAGAAATTAATCATAAAACTAATGTTTGTTCTAGTCGGTCTATTCTAACGGCAATATTTCTAAATTCTCTCTGCAGGGATAATAATTCAGCATTGTCTGTTTTACTCTGGCCATTTGAGTATTCCTGATTCAAGAGTCTTCGCATTAAAAGGCCGGGCACTGTTCCAAAATGGTTATATATAAGTATCTCAAGGTCTACGTTTGATTCTGCTAACACCATTAAAAACATAAGAGCTAACTCAGAATCACCCTCAATTTTTTTAGATGGAATAGTTTTTTCTTTCAAAATTTTCCAAGAAGCTTCTGCATCTATGCTTAGTGTAAATTGAGGAGAGCTTGAAGAGTTAGTATGAAATATTTGCTCTTGCTTATTAAGATGAAGAGAGGCTGTACGAACATTAGAAAAATTCAAGTTGAATACTAAGGGATAGAGTTCCTCTAGTCTTGCTTGTAGTCCGCTGGAAGTCTTATAAGCCTCATTAAAAATTTTATTTAGTGAGATATGCATTTTATTTTGCTTGATGAATTGCCACCACGCCATTGACAAGATTATAAAATTTACATTCTCCAAATCCAGCATCTAAGACCATTTGTTTTAATTCTTCTTGCGCAGGATGCATTCTTATGGATTCGGCAAGATACTTATAACTGTCTGCATCATCTACAAAAAAGCTGCCAAGTTTGGGTATTATATTGAAAGAGTACCAGTCATAAATTTTGGAGAACATGGAATTAGTTGGCTTAGAAAATTCTAAAATTAATAAAATACCATCTGGTTTTAAAACTCTTTTCATTTCCTTTAGTCCAGCCTGCTTATCAGTAAAGTTTCTTAATCCAAAACCAATGGTTACTAGATCAAATATATTATCTTGATAGGGGAGAACTTCTCCTGAAGCCAAAGCAAAAGAACAGTTTTTATAAAAATTCTCATTGATCGCTCTTTCTTTTCCCAGGGCTAACATTGATTCATTGATATCCGTGACGTGTATTTGGGAGGACTCAAATTTTTGGCTAATTAACTTAGGTATATCGGCTGTGCCACTAGCAATATCAAGTACTACTGAATGTTCTGATAGACCCGATAGCTCTAATAGCATTCTCTTCCAGAGCCGATGCATGCCAAACGAAAGCACATCATTCATCAGGTCGTATTCTTCAGCCACAGAGTGAAAAACACCACCGACCTTTTTAGCTTTGTCTTTTGCATCTACTTCCTCAAAGCCAAAATGTGTTTTATTGCTCATGAATTCACCGCACTGTTTAAAGACATAAAATTATTGTAACGACTTTGCTGGATATCACCATTCCGCAAAGCGTCTATGACAGCACAATTTTCATCATCTTGATGCCCACATTTTGGAAACATGCACTTCAAAGCCAATTCATGAATTTCTCTAAACCCAGCAAGAATTTCTAAATGAGTTAGTTGCTCAATTCCAATATCCCTGACACCTGGTGAATCAATGACCTTCATTTGATTATTTATTTCATATAACGTTGAAACGGATGTTGTGTGAACCCCCTGATTATTTGATAATTCTCTAGATAAGATTTCAGTTCCAGTAAGAGCAGACGTTAGAGTGGATTTACCTGAGCCAGAATTTCCAACAAAAATACTCGTTTGATTGTCTAGGTAGGATACTAAATCTTCTAAATTTGTTTGATACTTTGCTGATACAGCGAATGAAGAAACTCCTATATCCTCATACATAATTTTTATTTCTCTATATGCATCCTCTTCGACCTCATCAATTTTATTAAAAATAATAAACGGCTGTATGCCAGATTGACGAGCAATAACGATCCATTTATCTATAAATTCAAGGCTAGTTTTTGGGTTAAATGTTACCAAAATTCCTAGACGAGTAATATTGGCTGCTATTGCTTTTGTAACTCTATTCTTAGACTTACAAAGAATTGAAGATCTATCAAGTCTTTCCAAAATTACTGCATCGCAGTCACCTAGACCTTCAGTGGGTTCTATTTTTACAAAATCACCAACCACCAAATCAATTCTGCCTTGAATGCGACACTTGAATGTGGCGCCGCTAACAGCTACCCTGCATGTGTTTGAGTAAAACTCAATAATCTGTCCGGTTTGAACTTTTATCATCTTGGGCTCAAAATACACTATAGTTAAAATTTAACAACTCAAATGTCCAATCATAAATCAAACCAAAACCTAATCTGGATCGATCTAGAGATGACGGGACTCGATCCTGAAAAAGAAAGAATTATAGAGATTGCCACCATAATCACTGATAGTAATCTTACCATTGTTGCCGAAGGGCCTAATTTGGTGATCAATCAATCAAAGGAATTAATTGCTAACATGGATGAGTGGAATACTAATCAGCATGGTAGTACTGGGCTGACAAAGGCTGTTCGAGAGAGCAGCGTAACCGAGCAAGAAGCTGAGATTAAAACGCTAGAATTCATTTCAAAATATGTTGGCAATAGAAAATCACCTATGTGTGGTAATACAGTCTCTCATGACAGGCGCTTCTTAGCTAAATATATGCCTAGTGTAGAAGCTTATTTTCATTACAGACACATTGACGTTTCTTCTGTAAGTGAATTAATTTCCAGATGGATGAATGATGCTCAGACATTTGAAAAGAATGGATCACATAGAGCCAAGGGCGATGTCATAGACTC
>Ga0114997_10002971_pt1 | contig 13461 bp, 16 predicted proteins | sample ArcticOcean_MG_C_2_FD_87045 | JGI IMG/M metagenome (GOLD analysis project Ga0114997, IMG submission 87045) | Marine microbial communities from western Arctic Ocean - ArcticOcean_MG_CB4_136 | ecosystem: Environmental > Aquatic > Marine > Oceanic | place: Arctic Ocean: Canada Basin | collected... | reverse complement strand
TTTTAATTGGTTTTTTATTGATAATTCCGATTGGGGGAGCAGATATGCCAGTTGTTATATCAATGCTAAATTCATATTCTGGATGGGCAGCAGCAGGAATTGGCTTTACATTAGAAAATACTGCATTAATAATTACAGGAGCTTTGGTAGGATCTTCAGGTGCAATTTTATCATATATAATGTGTAAAGGTATGAATCGCTCTTTCTTTAATGTGATATTAGGAGGATTTGGGGCTGCAGAACAATCTTCTACTTCTGGAAGCAAAGAACAAAAACCAGTAAAAAGTGGGAATGCGGAAGATGCAGCATTTTTAATGAAAAATGCATCATCAGTTATAATCGTTCCAGGTTATGGAATGGCAGTAGCACAAGCACAGCATGCGTTACGTGAAATGGTAGACACTCTCAAGAAAAATGATATTAAGGTTTCTTATGCAATACATCCTGTTGCTGGAAGAATGCCAGGTCACATGAATGTATTACTTGCAGAAGCAAATGTTCCTTATGATGAAGTATTCGAACTAGAAGAAATTAATAATGATTTTTCTAATGCTGACGTTGCGTTTGTAATTGGTGCTAACGATGTTACTAATCCTGCAGCAAAAAATGACCCTCAAAGCCCAATATATGGAATGCCAGTATTAGATGTAGAAAAATGTAAATCAGTTTTATTTATAAAAAGAAGCTTGTCACCTGGATATGCGGGAATTGATAACGAGCTATTTTATAAAGAAAATACCTTGATGCTATTTGCTGACGCAAAAAAAATGACTGAGGATATTACTAAAAATTTATAAGATATTTCTACTTTTTATAAAAAATTTTATAAATAATCTTTTTTATCATCACAAAAAAATATATTTTATATGGAAGAATTCTTAATATTTTTAAGAAATTGACAAATATTTTTGGAAATATAATTTCAAAATTATTTTTATTGACCAAATCATTAAAAATAATATTTGCAGCTTTATCAGGTTCCATTATTGAAGGCACTTCAAAGTTGTTTTTTTTAGTAATAGCTGTTTTTATAAAGCCTGGATTAATAATGGAAACTCTAACACCATAATTAATCATCATTAAGTACAATGATTCTGTAAAATTGATTAATGCAGCCTTTGAAGCTCCATACCCAGATATTGAGGACAGTCCTCTATAACCAGATGTTGAAGCAACAATAGCAATACTACCACTCTTTTTTTTTTTAAAATATTTCTCGATAGTACTTACACAGTTTACTGTCCCAAAAAAATTAGTTTCCATTAGTTTTCTGATCATTATGTCGTCAATATTCTTGTTATTTCTATCAAATATTCCACTATTGAATATGCAACTATCTAAACTTTTAAATTTTTTTAAAATCTTTTTAAATGTTTTTTTAACTTCCATTTTATTTTTTATATCCAATTGAAAAACATGGATATTCTTATTTAATTTTGAAATATTAATTAGGTGCTTTATTCTTCTCGCTGAAATTCCTACTTGCCAGCCTTCTTGTGCAAATTTTAATGCTAATTCTTTACCGAGACCACTGCTCGAACCAGTTATCCAAATTTTTTTTGTATTAATTTTCATTATATAAATTAAATATTTTGGTTGCGGGGGACGGATTTGAACCGCCGACCTTCAGGTTATGAGCCTGACGAGCTACCAGACTGCTCCACCCCGCGGTATACTTAAATTCGGTTCTTAAGCTTATTCAGTTTTTTAACTCTTTTAATATTTTCTTGAAGAATTCTCTTTTTTTTCTCAGATGGCTTTTCGTATACACTCTTTAGTTTTACAACTTTAAAGAATCCATCACGCTGTAGCTTTCTTTTAAGAACTCTAAGTGCCTGCTCAATATTATTATCTTTAACTTCTATTTTCGTAAATACCTCCAAAAAAGTGAGTAACTAACACTTTAAAATTTTTAAGTCTATTAAATTTATTCATTATTCGATACTTCTCTTGTTTTTTTAGCTTTATCTTTTTCTTTTTTTTCCCTTTTTATTCTTCTTTCAGCTTTCTCTAAAGCTTCTATTAAATCTTTTTGTGAAAATAAACTCATTGCCACGGGATCTTTAGGATTTAAACTATTATAATTCCAATGACTTTTATTTCTTATTGAGGTTACAGAATTTTTAGTTATACCAACTAATTTTGCTATTTGAGAGTCTTTTAGTTGAGAATGTTGTCTCATAAGCCACAATGCAGAGTCTGGTTTATCTTGTCTTTTTGAAAGAGGTATATATTTTTTAATTTTTTTATCTGAACTAGAAATTTGAATATCAGTATTTTTTATTTCTAAGGATCTATTTTCGTCTTTAGAGGAAAGTTCGATTTCTTCTCTTGTTAATTGACCAGAGATTATAGGGTTATAGGCCATAATTCCTTTTGCTACTTCACCATCGGCAATACCTTGAATCTCAACTTCATGCAATTTACAAAAGTTAGCAATTTGTTTAAAAGTTAGTGTTGTATTTTCAACTAACCACACGGCTGTAGCCATTGGCATTAATGGAGCATTGGACATTTAACCCTTTTTTTCTGATCTAAAATTTTGAAATTTTTTGTTGAATTTACTTACTCTACCTTTGTCTAATAATTTTTGTTTTCCACCAGTCCAAGCAGAATGTGATATTGGATCTATTTCTAATCTTAAAATATCGCCCTCCGCCCCCCAAGTTGATCTAGTTTCAAATTGAGTGCCATCTGTCATCTCTACTTTAATAGTATGGTAATTTGGATGTATGTCTTTTTTCATATCGTGACTTATAGCAAAAGATTTTAATAAAACAATTAAAAGTTATTAAGTTTTTCAAGCATTTTTTCGTTTATTGAAGAACTTGAGGCTCTTATTTTGATATTATCATTCTTGCTTAAGTCAATATCGTTAACTATTCCTCCTGCTTCTTTAACTATAATGATCCCAGCTGCAATATCCCATAAATGAAGGGTGTTTTGAAAATAACCATCATACCTTCCAGCTGCAACATAAGCCATATCAAGAGCGGCACTACCCGACCTTCTAATACTTAGGTTATCGTCCGACTTGTCTTTTCCACCTGTAGAAAACAAGCAATCAGATAGCTTTTTTTTATTTGAAACTCTAATTCTTTGATTATTAAAGTAAGCACCGTTATCTTTTTCCGCATAAAACATTTCATCTTTAATTGGATCATAAATAACCCCACATATAATTTCATTTTTAGATTTTAAAGCTATTGAAATTGCAAAGTGAGGTACGCCATGCAAAAAATTAGTTGTTCCATCTATAGGGTCTATTACCCAAATATTTTGAATATCTTTATTAGTTTCAGAACCATCTTCTTCACTAATAATGGAATAATTTGGTCTGGCCTTTTTAAGATCTTCTATAATTATTTTTTCTGCTTTAGTGTCTGCGTTTGAAACAAAGTCTGATGGTCCTTTAACCGAAACTTGTAATTTTTCTATTTCACCGAAGTCTCTAATTAAAGCTTTTGACGCTTTTTCAGCAGCTTTTATCATAATATTAAGATTAGCTGATATTGATTTCATAAGATTTATATTTTTTTAATATATTCCATAGTTCTAGTGTCAATAATAATTTTATCTTCACTTTCAATAAACGGAGGTACTTGAATATTTATACCATTGTCTAAAGTTGCTGGCTTGTAAGAAGAAGAAACTGTTTGTTTTTTTAAAGCAACATCAGTAGTTGCAATTGAACAAGTAACTTGATTAGGTAGTTCTACTGATAAAGGTTTTTCATTATAAAAATTTATGCTCACTTCTAAGTTTTCAGTTAACAATTTACCTTTTTCTCCAATAATTATCTTTTTAATATTAATTTGCTCAAAAGATTTTGGATTCATAAAATAATAATCCATTTCATCGTCATATAAATAATTAAACTTAGTTTCATCAAGTGATGCTTTTTCGACTGATTCATTTGATCTGAATCTTTCATTTAATTTTGTATTTTTATTTACACTTTTCATTTCAACTTGTGCAAAAGCACCACCCTTACCAGGTTTTACATGTTGAGTTTTTAGGACTTGCCATAGATCATTTTTGTACTCAATTAACATTCCAACTCTAATTTCACTTGCGTATATTTTCATTTTAATTTTTTAATAGCCTCTAATGGTTTATATTTTTTGTTGTTCCAAATGTAGTCTGAGATAGCTAAAAAGTTAGCTTTATTCAATAAAAGTTTTTTATAATTGTTTAAATTTATTCCGCCAATAGCCACAATAGGAGTATTGGTTATTTTTTTAACTAAATGTAGTGTTTTCAAACTAGCCTTATATTTAATTTTTTTTGTTTTAGATAAATGGAATGCCCCAAATGCCAAATAGTCTGCATTATTTTTTATTGCATTTTTTGCTAAATTAATTGAATTGTGGCAAGTAACTCCAATTATTTTATTTTTTAATATTTTTCTAGCTTGAGGGATATTCATATCTTTTTGTCCTAGGTGACACCCATCAGCATTAAGTTTTTTAGCAAGTCTTGGTTCATCATTGATCAAGAATTTAACTTTATATTTTTTACAGATTTTTTTTATTTTTTTACCAATTATTAATTTGTTTTTATTTGTCTCTTTTTTAAGTCTTAATTGAAAAAAACTAACTTTTTTAGAGCTTAATACTAGAGCAAGATTTTTATAAAACTCTTCACTTTCAATTTTATTTGGAGAAATTAAATAAATAAACTTATTATTTGTATTATTTTTTTTCAAGTTCTGCTAACCATTTTCCTTGAGCTGCAAGCGAAGACATATTAGCCCTGTGGTCAAAGACTTTTTGGGTACCTTTTATATCTTTAATATCTTTTGACCAAAATTTAAGTGCACTTTGCTGCAAAGCTCTTCCGTATGAATAAGTCATAATAAAATTTGTATTATTATGTATATTTATTAGGTTCAAATTTTCTGTTGCCTCTATCTCAGTTTGACCACCAGACAAAAAAGCTATACCAGGCACATCTGTTGGAACACTCTCTTTAAGACATTTCAATGTAAGTTTAGCAACTTCCTCACTTGATATTTTTTTATCTGAACTAGCTCCAGCTAAAATCATATTTGGTTTTAAAATTATTCCAGATAAATCAATGTTATGAAGTATCAATTCCTCAAAACATTTTTTTATAACTTCTGAAGTTTTAATAAAGCAATCTTCTGCTGAATGATTTCCATCCATTAAAACTTCTGGTTCTACAATTGGAACCATCTTACATTCTTGGACGAGGGCAGAGTATCTTGCAAGTGCATGTGCATTTGAATGAATTGATAACTTGCTAGGAAATTTTTTTGAAATATTATAAACACCCCTCCATTTTGTAAATCTTGCTCCAAGCTTGTAATACTCTTCCAATCTTTCTCTTAAGCCATCTAGACCTTCAGTAATTTTTTCTTCAGGAGAACCAGATAGTACTTTGGCTCCAGTATCAACTTTTATTCCTGGAATAGCACCAGACGTAGCAATTAACTCTGGAATAGTTTTTTTTGAACTTGAGCTCTGATTAATTGTTTCGTCATATAAAATGACACCACCAATACAATCCTTCATTCCTTCAGAAGAAAAGAGAGTTTCTCTAAACAAAAGTCTATTTTTTGGAGTTGATTGAACATTGACCGCTTCTAATCTTTTTGTCATAGTTCCATTGCTTTCATCTGCAGCAAGGATACCTTTGCCATTTGACAAAATTTTTAAAGCGATTTTATTTAATTCGGACATTTTAATTTAACGCTTTTATACCATGAAGTTCTTTACCTTCAAGGTATTCTAAGAAGGCTCCACCGGCAGTTGAAACAAAATTAAAGTTATTAACTGCACCCATGCTATTCAATAAAGCAACTGTATCTCCACCACCTACCACAGAATAAATAGTATTTGACTTATTCTTTTCAATAATTTTTTTTGCAATTTCAATACTTCCTTTAGCAAAATTTGGGTTTTCAAAGTAACCAGTAGGACCATTCCATAGAATAGTGCTGCTTTCTTCGATAATATTATTAATATTTTTTATTGATTTAGGACCAATATCTAAAATTAATTCATCTTCTAAGACATCATTTAATCCTTTTATTTCTGATGATCCATTTAAGTCTCTACTAACAGCAACATCCAAGGGGTAAATTATTTTGCAGCCTTCTTTCTTTGAAAGAGTAAATATTTCTTCAATTATTCTATCACAATTATCTTCTTGTATAGATTTTCCAATATTATGACCTTTATATTTTAGTATATTGTTGGCCATGCCTCCAACAATTACAATATTGTTAAACTTTGGAATTAAATTTTTAATAATATTAATCTTAGTTGATATTTTAGATCCACCAATGATGCAGGTTATAGGTTTTTTGATCTCGGATGTAATTTTGGTTAAAGCGTTTATTTCTAAACTTAATTGAAACCCCGCATATGAAGGAAGAAATTTTGTAATTTCAAAAATTGAAGCATGAGCTCTATGTGAGCATGAGAAAGCATCATTAACATAAATATCACCCAGACTTGCTAAATGTTTTGCAAATTCACTGTTGTTTTTTTCTTCTTCTTCATAAAATCTAAGATTTTCTAGCATTACAATTTTTCCATCCTGATCATTAAACAGATCAGAAGAATTTATTTCATTAAGATTTTTTGTAATTAGTTTTATGTTCTCATTTAATTTATCTTTTAAACTTTCACACAAAGGTTTAAGAGAGAGTTCATTCTTAATTTTGCCTTTGGGTCTTCCCATATGAGATAAAATTATAATCTTAGCATTTTTTTTTAATAAAAAATTTATGGTAGGAATAATTTTATCTATTCTGGTTGTGTCAGTAATTTTTCCATTCTCCAATGGAACATTCAAATCAAGTCGTAAGAGTATTTTTTTTCCGTTAAGATGAATTTCGTTTTTTATACTTCTCATTAAGAGATTTTATGAAGGTATTCTGCAATATCACACATTCTATTTGAAAAACCCCACTCATTATCATACCAAGCTGAAATTTTCCCCATGTTATCTCCAACCACACTCGTTAAAGAAGTGTCTATAATTGCTGAAGCTGAGTTGTGGTTAAAATCTATTGAAACTAGTTTTTCTGTTGTAATTTCTAAAATTTTTTTAGATTGTTTTTTAGATGCAGCAATAAAAGCATCATTAATTTTTTTTGTTGTTATTTCTTTTTTTGTACAAAAAACAAGTTCTATCAGTGAAACATTAGGAATTGGAACTCTCATAGCTACACCTTCGAGCTTCCCTTTTAAAGATGGGATAATTTCACCTATAGCTTTTGACGCACCTGTAGACGTTGGAACAATTGATTGACTGGCAGACCTTGCTCTTCTTGGATCCTTATGGGAGTTATCCAAAATTCTCTGGTCACTAGTAAAAGCATGAATAGTAGTCATAAATCCTTTTTCAATTTCAAAACTTTCATTTAATACATGGGCAACAGGTGCCAGACAATTAGTTGTACATGAAGCTGCTGAAATTATTTGATCATCTTTAGACAGGATATTTTCATTTACACCATATACAATTGTTTTGTCTGCATTTTTACATGGTGCCGATACAATGACTTTTTTTACTCCATTCTTAATATGTGTTAATAATTTTTCTTTAGAATTAAATTTTCCAGTACACTCAAAAACGTAATCAACATTAAACTTTTTCCAATTTATGTTTTCAATTTCAGTTTCTTGGGAAAAAGTAATTTTATTTTTATTTATAATTAGATGGTTTTTATCAAAACTTAAATCAGCATTAAATTTTCCGTGAATAGAATCATATTTTATTAAAGCACAGCTTGCCTCAGAGTTAGACCGATTATTAATATGTTTAATTTCTATATTCTTATTTTGACTTTCGATAATTGCTCTAATTACCATTCTGCCAATTCTTCCCATTCCATTAATTCCAACTTTTATTGTCATACTTAACTTTTTATTAGATTTTTAGATTTTTTGGAAATATTTTCAGCCGTTAATCCAAAATGTTTATAAATTTCCTTATAAGGTGCACTTTTACCAAATTTATCGATCCCAAAAGTTAAACCTTCTGCTCCAACATATTTTTTCCAGCAATCTGTTGATGCCGCCTCTATTGATACTTTAAACTTCGTTTCACCAAGAATCTTTTGTTTATATGATTTTGATTGTGAATCAAAAATATCTTGGCACGGTACAGATATAACTTTAGTATAAATCTTATCTTTGGCTAATTTATGGCTAGCCTCAATTGCTAAATTAACTTCAGAACCGCTAGCTAGTATAGTTAAATTAACTTTTTTATTAGTTCTTAAAACTTCATAAGCTCCAAAAGAACATTTATTTACATTTGAATATTTTTTTCGGATGGGGTCAAGGTTCTGTCTAGTTAAAGATAAAACACTTGGTGTTCTTGAATTTTTTAATGCCAGTTCCCAACATTCAATAGTCTCCATTCTATCAGCGGGTCTAAAAACATTTAAGTTTGGAATAGATCTTAGACCAGATAGTTGTTCTATTGGTTGATGTGTTGGCCCATCTTCACCTAAACCAATTGAATCATGTGTCATTACATAAATAACACGTTGTTCCATTAAGGCTGATAAACGAATTGAAGGTTTGCAGTAATCTGAAAATATTAAGAAAGTTCCTCCATACGGAATAAATTTACTATGAAGCGCAAGACCATTCATTATTCCACTCATAGCATGTTCTCTTACACCGTAATGAATGTAATCTCCATTAAACTCACCAGGTTTTATGATATTGTGATGTTTTGTTTTGGTATTGTTGGATCCAGCTAAATCAGCTGATCCACCAACTAAAGTATTATTTTCTTTAGTAAGTGCATTTAATGTTAATTCAGAAGATTTTCTTGTAGCTAAACTTTTGTTTTGTTTAACAGAGGTTTGTTTTTCTGATCTTAAAGCTTTAGAAAAGTTATTTTTTAACACTTTATCTACAGTATGTTTTTTTCTTTTATAAATTTTATTCCAGCTAGACTCAAGCTTAACACCTCTGTTACCAATTTTTTTCCATTCTTCTAAAATATTTTTTGGAATTTCAAAGGGTTTATATTTCCAATCTAAAATTTTTCGAACTAGCTTAGTTTCATCTATGCCTAAAGGACTACCATGTGAAGAGGCCTTACCTGACTTATTAGGTGAGCCATAACCGATCATAGTTTTACATGAAATAACAGTTGGTTTTTTTGCTTTTTGAACTTTTTTTAATGCACTAAAAATTTCTTTTTCATTATGACCATTAATTAAAATGTAGTCCCAGCCATAACTTTCAAATCTTTTTTTAAAATTATCTGAAACAGATAAATTAGTTGGTCCATCTATAGATATTGAATTATTATCAAATAACATTACTAAGTTTTTTAATTTTAAATGACCAGCTAAACTCATTGCTTCGTGACTAATACCTTCCATTAGACATCCGTCACCAGCTAAAACATATGTTTTGTGATTAACCACATCCTTGCCAAGTTTTTTTTTTAAAATTTCTTCTGCAATAGCAAACCCAACAGAATTAGCAATTCCTTGCCCAAGTGGACCTGTTGTTGTTTCAATTCCAGTTCCAGGATGATATTCAGGGTGACCCGCACATATAGAATTTAATTGTCTAAAATTTTTAATATCCTTTAACGAAATACTTTTATATCCAGTTAGGTGCAACAAGGAGTAAAGAAGCATGGATCCATGGCCCGCTGATAAAACAAACCTATCTCTATTGAGCCATGTTGGGTTTTTAGGGTTGAATTTGAGGAAATCCTTAAACAATATAGTTGCTACATCTGCCATGCCCATAGGCATCCCAGGGTGCCCAGAATTAGCCTTTTGAACAGCATCTATTGATAAAAACCTTATGGCATTTGATAAATCTTTATGTAGTTTGTTCAAAAATTATCCTATCTAGACTAAGAAGACTCAATTTAATAATATAAATATATATATATGAAAACTACTATTGAAAAAGAAAAAAAACTTATTTTAGCACTCAACAAGTTAGAAAAATTAAATCTTGAAAATCCAAGCTTAAAGATCAATTTAGAAAACTTAGATACTCACAAAAATCAATTAGAAATTGAAAAAAAAGAGATTGAAAAAAAATATCAATCTTTATTGAGGGAATATAGTCAACTTGAGAAAAAATTAGAGCATATAAATGATCAAAAATTTAAAGAAGAAAAGAAAGAAAGGCAATTTTCTGAAAAAATTGATGAATTAAATCAAGAAACAGATACTTTATTAGAGGAAATAGATAAATGGCAAACGTAAATATTAAATTTAATGGAAAAGAATTTCTTTTATCGTGTGATAATGGCCAAGAAGAACATTTGGAAGAACTTTCTATTAATTTAAATGAAAAATTTGATAATTTAAAAAATAATTTAGGAAACATTGGTGAAAATAAGCTCTTGCTAATCACATCAATTAAAATAATGGATGAATACTTTGAGACCAGAAAAAAAATCGATGAAAAAAAATTTGAAATTAAAGATTTGGCAAACAGATTTAGAGAATTAAAATCATTGGTTTATGAATACAAAGAAAAAAAAGAAATAGAAATTGAACAATTAACGCAAGGACAAAGTAATTTAAAAGAAGAGATTGAAAAAAATAAAGAAGTTTATGAAAAAATTATAGAAGAGGCAGCAGATAAGATTGAAAATTTTATTCACAAAACTAATCCAGAAAATCAAATTCAATAAAAGTTGTGTTAAAATCCAAATTAAGAAAAAAAATTCTTAAAATTAGACAGATAACAAATGAAAAAAATATTCAAATAGATTTTGAAAAAATTATAAACCTTTTAAAAAAAGAAAAAATTACTAAAAAAAATATAGGAGGTTATTACCCAGTAAATTTTGAAATAGATACTTTTTCTATATTAAAAAAATTTGAGAATAAAAATTTTAATATTTCTTTACCTGTGATTAAAAAAAATTATGATATGAATTTTTATAAATGGTCATTTAAAGAGCCGCTAAACATAAATAAATATGGAATACCCGAACCAGAGTCGAATATTTTGATTTATCCAGATGTTTTACTGGTGCCGCTTGTTGCTTTTGATGAAAAATTAAACAGACTTGGATATGGTGGAGGATTTTATGATCGTTTAATAAAAAAATTAAGCAAGAAGAAAAAAATTCTAAAAATTGGATTAGCTTTAGCTACACAAAAGATTAAAAAAGTTCCAATCAATAACCATGATCAAAAACTAGATTATATTGTGACAAATAAATATATTATAAAATGAAAATTTTTTTTTTAGGTGATGTCATAGGAATTTCTGGGCGATCAATGATTTTTAATAGTTTACTTTCAGAGATTAAAAATAGAAAAATTGATTTTGTTGTTGTAAATGGAGAAAACGCAGCAGATGATGGTGCAGGCATAACTAGTGAAATATGTAAAGATTTTTTTAACTGTGGTGTTGATGTAATTACAACAGGAAACCACGTTTGGGATCAAAAAGAAATAATGTCATTTATAGAAAAAGAAAATAGACTTTTGAGACCTAACAATTTATTTGAACCCTCTCCAGGTAAAGGTTTTGGAATATTTGTGGCAAAAAATGGAATGAAAATTGGCGTTCTAAACTTAATGGGAAATGTATTTATGAAAAAGTGTGAAGATGCATTTGAGGCTGCAGAAAAATTTATTCAAAAAAATAAACTAAAAAAAGAATATGACTTCTTAATAGTTGATTTTCATGGTGAGATAACAAGTGAGAAAGCTGCTATGGGACATTTTTTTGATGGTAAGGCAACATTAGTTGTTGGCACTCACACCCATATTCCTACCAATGATGCGAGAGTGTTAAAGAATGGAACCGCCTACCAAACTGATGCAGGAATGTGTGGAGATTATGACTCTGTAATTGGAATGAATAAAGGTAATTCAATTAACAGATTTTTAAAAAAAAAATCTGTTAGACATTTTCCAGCGATAGGCGATGCCAGTTTGTGTGGTGTCATTGTTGATTGTGATGTAGAAACAGGATTGGCAATCAATATAGAAAGTTTTATATATGGGGGAGAATTAAAAAATTCTTATTAATATTTATGTCAGGTCATTCAAAGTGGGCAAGTATAAAACACTCAAAAGGTAAAGCTGATAAACAAAGATCTAAAATATTTTCTAAATTATCAAAAGAAATTAGTGTAGCTGCAAAAATGGGTGATAAGGATCCTAATATGAATCCTAGACTTAGATCGGCAATTCAAGCTGCAAGATCAGCCAATATGCCAAAAGATAATATTGAAAGAGCTATCGATAAATCATCTGCTAACAATGAAACAAATTTTGAAAATTTAAGATATGAAGGTTTTGGTCCAGACAAGATAGCCGTAATTGTTGAAGCACTGACAGATAACAAGAATAGAACTGCATCAAATATTAGAACTATATTTCAAAAAAGTGGTGGCAATTTAGGAACTCAAGGCTCAGCATCACACAATTTTAGTCAATTAGGCATTATCAAAATTAATAAAAAAGAAATATCTGATGAAAATATTTTTGAATTAGCAATTGAATCAGGTGCCGATGAGTGTATTTCAAATAATGACTTTCATGAAATTCAGTGTAATATAAATGAAATCTATAACGTAAAAAAAAAATTAGAAAAAACGATTGTAAACTTTATTTCAACTGAAATTGAATGGGTGCCGTTAAATAGTGTTGATGTTGACAAAAATAGAGTTGATGTAGCTATTGAATTTTTAGAGACCTTAGAAGATGATGATGATGTTCAGAGCGTTTATTCAAATATAAATTTAAGGAATAATTGATGCTTATAATTGGTATTGATCCTGGCATAACCGGATCCATATGTTTTTTTGAAAATGGAAAAATACTTGATGTGGTTGAAATGCCCAATATGCCAGAAGGTAAAAAAAATAAAAAACAAGTTAATGGTGCGCAAATATTCAACGAAATCTCTTTAAGAATTAAAGGTTTAAAAAAAGAAGATATCAAAGTTATCATTGAGCAGGTTTCGGCAATGCCAGGTCAAGGAGTAACTAGTATGTTTAATTTTGGACAATCTTTTGGAATTTTAAAGGGAATTTGTTCAGCAATGCAGTTGCCAATGTATTTTGTAAGACCAGTAAAGTGGAAAAAATATTTTAATCTTATTAATTCTGAAAAAGATGCTAGCAGAACCAAAGCAATTGAGGTGTTTCCTTATTTTTCTTCACAATTATCAAGAAAAAAGGACTCGAATAAAGCAGACGCAATATTAATTGCTAGTTTTTATTACGAGACCTATAAATTAGAAGAATAAATTAAGCTTCACTAAGACAAATTAATGACACATTTTAGTGTGAAATCTAAATTATGGAAGCTGACATTACATCTCAAGCAGTAGGACTTGCATCAAATACTGATTTTTCATTATGGAGCTTATTTTTACGAGCTGACTTTATCGTAAAATCTGTAATTCTCATGTTAATTGGTTGTTCTATTTATTCATGGGCAATCATTATTGAAAAATTCAGATT
>Ga0114997_10002970_pt1 | contig 13462 bp, 17 predicted proteins | sample ArcticOcean_MG_C_2_FD_87045 | JGI IMG/M metagenome (GOLD analysis project Ga0114997, IMG submission 87045) | Marine microbial communities from western Arctic Ocean - ArcticOcean_MG_CB4_136 | ecosystem: Environmental > Aquatic > Marine > Oceanic | place: Arctic Ocean: Canada Basin | collected... | reverse complement strand
ATTGGTTGCGGGGGACGGATTTGAACCGCCGACCTTCAGGTTATGAGCCTGACGAGCTACCAGACTGCTCCACCCCGCGGTATATTTAAATTCTATTCTTAAGCTTATTAAGTTTTTTAACTCTTTTAATGTTTTCTTGAAGAATTCTTTTTTTCTTTTCAGAGGGTTTCTCGTAAACACTCTTAAGCTTAACTACTTTGAAGAATCCATCTCGCTGTAGCTTTCTTTTCAGAACTCTAAGTGCCTGTTCAATATTGTTATCTTTAACTTCTATTTTCGTAAATACCTCCAAAAAAATGATTAACTATCACTTTAAAATTTTGATGTCTATTAAATTTATTCATTATTTGAAACCTCTCTTGTTTTTTTTGCTTTCTCTTTTTCTTTTTTTTCTCTTTTTATTCTTCTTTCTGCTTTTTCAATCGCCTCAACCAAATCTTTTTGAGAAAAAAGTCCCATAGCAACAGGGTCTTTTGGGTTTAAATTATTGTAATTCCAATAACTTTTATTCTTAATAGAAGTCACAGAATTTTTAGTTATTCCAACTAATTTTGCTACTTGGGAATCTTTTAATAATGAATGATGTTTAATTAGCCATAAAGCTGAATCAGGTTTATCTTGCCTTTTAGATAATGGAATATATTTTTTAATTTTTTTATCTACACTAGATATCTCAATATCTGTATTTTTAATTTGCAAACCTCTATTTTCATCTTTTGATGATAATTCAATTTCTTCTCTTGTTAATTGACCAGATATAATTGGATTATAAGCCATTATTCCTTTTGCAACTTCACCATCAGCTATACCTTGAATTTCTACCTCATGTAAATTACAGAATTTTGCAATTTGTTTAAAAGTGAGAGTTGTGTTTTCTACAAGCCAAACAGCAGTTGCCATAGGCATTAATGGAACGTTAGACATTTAATCCTTTTTTTCTGATCTATAATTTTGGAATTTTTTGTTAAATTTACTTACACGACCTTTATCCATTAACTTTTGTTTTCCACCTGTCCATGCAGCATGCGATTTAGGATCGATCTCTAATTTTAACACTTCACCTTCAGCTCCCCAAGTTGATCTTGTTTCAAATTGAGTTCCGTCAGTCATTTCAACTTTAATTGTGTGATAGTTTGGGTGTATGTCTTTTTTCATATCGAGACTTATAGCAAAAGAATATTATAAAACAATTAAAAGTTCTTCAATTTTTCTTCCATTTTATCATTAATTGCCATGCTCGAGGCTCTTATCTGGATATTTTTATTTTGAGAAAGGTCTATTTCATTAATAATACCACCAGCTTCTTTTAGAATTATTATACCCGCGGCTATATCCCACAAATTAATACCATTTTGAAAATACCCATCATATCTACCAGCTGCAACGTATGCCATATCAAGAGCAGCACTTCCTGTTTTTCTTATAGGTAGATCCACCTCATTTTTGAATTTGCCTCCACTAGCAAACAAGCAGCTGTTTAGTTCTCTTTTTTTTGAAACTCGAATTCTTTGATTATTAAAAAAAGCACCATTTTCTTTTTCAGCATAAAACATTTCATCTTTTATTGGATCATAAATTAACCCTGAGACTATTTCATCTCCAGATTTTAAGGCAATTGATATTGCAAAGTGGGGAACACCATGTAAAAAGTTTATGGTACCATCTATAGGATCTATAATCCAAGTATTGTTTTTGTCCTTGTTTGTTTCAGATCCATCTTCTTCACTGATAATGGAATAGTAAGGTCTTGCTTTTTTTAATTCTTCAATAATTATTTTTTCTGCTTTCAAATCAGCATTTGAAACAAAATCTGTTGGTCCCTTGATTGATACTTGTAGTTTTTCTATTTCCCCAAAATCTCTAATTAAAGCTCTCGAAGCTTTTTCAGCAGCTTTTATCATTATATTAAGATTGGCAGATATTGATTGCATAAAATTTATATTTTTTTTATATATTCCATAGTCCTTGTATCAACTATGATTTTGTCTTCACTCTCTATAAATGGAGGTACTTGAATATTTATTCCATTATTTAAAGTTGCAGGTTTATAGGAAGAGGAAACTGTTTGTCCCTTAAGAGCCACATCAGTTGTTTGAATTGTGCACGTAACCTGATTAGGCAATTCTACTGTTAGTGGTTTTTCATTATAAAAACTTATACTTACTTCTAAATTTTCTGATAGCATTTTACCTTTTTCACCAATAGTCTCTTTTTTAATATTAATTTGCTCATAAGATTTAGGATCTATAAAATAATAGTCGGTCTCATCATCATAAAGATAATTAAATTTTGTTTCATCTAGAGAAGCTTTTTCGACAGACTCGCTTGATCTGAATCTCTCGTTTAATTTTGTATTTTTATTTACATTTTTCATTTCAACCTGAGCAAAAGCACCACCTTTACCAGGTTTCACATGTTGTGTTTTTAGTACTTGCCAAAGATCATCTTTGTATTCTATTAACATGCCAACCCTGATTTCACTTGCGTATATTTTCATCTTAATTTTTTAATAGCCTCTAATGGTTTGTATTTTTCATTGTTCCAAATGTAGCCTGAAATAGCTAAAAAGTTAGCATTATTCAATAAGAGTTTTTTATAATTGTTAAACTTTATCCCACCAATGGCGACAATTGGCAAAGTTGATATTTTTTTAGCTGATTTTAATATTCTTAATCCTGCTTTATATTTGACTATTTTAGTTTGAGACGAATAAAAAGCTCCAAATGCTAAATAGTCAACACCATCGGCAATAGCTTTTTTTGCTAAATTAATAGAGTTATGACAGGTAACACCAATAATTTTATTTTTTAATATTTTTCTTGCCTTTAAAACGCTCATATCTTTTTGACCTAAATGACAACCATCTGCACCAAGTTTCTTGGCAAGCTCTGGGTCATCATTAACTAAAAATTTTACTTTATGTTTTTTACAAATTTCTTTAATTTTTTTCCCAATAGTTAATTTATTTCTATTTAGTTCTTTTTTTAATCTTAATTGAAAAAAACTCACTTTTTTGGAGCTTAATACCAAAGATAGATCGATGTAAAAACTTTCATTCTTAATTTTATCTGGGGAAATTAAATAAATAAATTTTTTATTTGTCCTATTTTGTTTCAAGTTCTGCTGACCATCTTCCTTGAGCCGCAAGCGTACACATGTTAGCTCTGTGATTAAAGACTCTTTGGGTACCCTGAATATTCTTAATATCTTGTGACCAAAACTTAAGAGCACTGTGCTGCAGAGCCCTTCCATATGAATAACTCATAATAAAATTTGTATCATTATATTTGTTAATCAAATTTAAATTCTCAGTTGCTTCTATTTCTGTTTGACCACCAGATAAAAAAGTAATTCCTGAAACATCTTTTGGAACATTTTCCTTAAGACATTTTAAGGTAAGTTTGGCAACCTCTTCACTTGTTATTTTCTTATCTGAGCTAGTTCCAGCTAAAATCATGTTTGGCTTTAAAATTATTCCAGTTAAATCGATATTGTGAAGTATTAATTCTTCAAAGCATTTTTTAATAACTTCTGAAGTTTTATTAAAACAATCGTCTGCTGAATGACCCCCATCCATTAGAACTTCTGGCTCTACTATTGGAACCATTCCACATTCTTGAACAATTGCAGAATATCTTGCAAGCGCATGTGAATTTGAGTGAATTGATAGTTTACTTGGATATTTATTTGAAATATTATACACACCTCTCCACTTTGTAAATCTTGCTCCTAGTTTGTAGTATTCTTTTAATCTTTCTCTTAAACCATCTAGACCTTCTGTGATTTTTTCCTCTATTGAGCCCGCTAAAATTTTGGTACCAGTATCTACTTTAATTCCAGGAACTGCACCATAAGAAGAAATTAGGCTTGGCATAGTTTTATTTGAATTTGAAGTTTGTTTGATTGTTTCGTCGTATAAAATTACACCACCAATACAATTCTTCATACTTTCTGCAGAGAAAAGAGTTTCTCTAAATAAAAGCCTACTTTCTGGAGAGGATGAAATGTTTACACTTTCAAGTCTTTTTGTCATAGTTCCTGTGCTTTCATCAGCTGCAAGAATACCTTTTCCATTTGATAAAATTTTTAAAGTAATTTTATTTAGTTCAGTCATATTAATTTAATGCTTTTATACCAGGAAGTTCTTTTCCTTCAAGATATTCTAAAAATGCTCCACCAGCAGTTGAAACAAAATTAAATGAATCTAATTTATTAAACTTATTTATTACTGCTACTGTTTCTCCTCCACCTGCTACAGCGTAAATTTTATCTTTAGATTTTTTGTTTGTAATAATTTCTAAAATTTCTTTTGTTCCATTAGCGAAGTTTGGATTTTCAAAATACCCAGCAGGCCCATTCCATAATACTGTATTTGAGTTATCAACCACTTTTTTTATTGACTTAATAGTCTTAGGTCCAATATCTAATATCATTTCATCATTATTAACTTCATTAATTTCTTTTATCGTTCCATTTCCACCTAGTTCTTTTGAAACCACAACATCAAGAGGATAATATATTTGACAATTATGAGTTTTAGACTTTTTTAATATTTCTCCAACTAGATCTTTATAACCATCATCACACACTGATTTACCTATATTTATTCCTGTATTCTTAAGCATTGCATTACCCATGCCACCTACAATAATTATGTTATCAAAATTTTTAATTAAATTTGATATAATCTTAATCTTTGTAGAAATTTTTGAACCTCCAATGATACAGGTAACCGGTCTCGTGATTTTAGAGGTTATTTTGTTTAAAGCATTTATTTCCTCAATAAATTGTAAGCCACAGTAGGAAGGTATGTATCTAGTAATTCCATCGATTGAAGAATGTGCTCTATGTGAACAAGAAAAAGCATCATTAACATATAAATCACCTAAGCTTGAGATTTTTTTTGAGAAAAAATTGTCATTTTTTTCTTCTTCTTCATAAAAGCGTATATTTTCCATCATCATAATTGAACCATCAGGAATTTTATTAACTTCAACTAAAGTTTTTTTATTAATTTCATTTTTGTTAAATAAAACTTTTATATTTAGAAGATCAGACAGTTTTTTTGAAATAGGCTCTAAGGACATTTCATTTATAATTTTTCCTTTTGGACGACCTATATGAGATAATATTATTATTTTAGCTTTTTTTTCTATTAATAGTTTTAATGTAGGTAAAATTTTTACTATTCGTGATACTTCTGTTATTAATCCATTTTTCATCGGAACATTCAAGTCGACTCTTACTATTACTTTTTTTCCTTTTAAAATAAGATTTTGGTTTAAAATGTTATTCATTAAAATTTAAATCTTATAGAGATATTCAGCAATGTCACACATTCTATTTGAAAAGCCCCACTCATTATCGTACCAAGCTGAAACTTTTCCCATTTTTTTGCCAACAACATTTGTTAAAGAAGAGTCAACGATTGCTGAGGCTGAATTGTGATTAAAGTCAATTGATACTAATTTTTCTTTAGTAATTTCTAAAACTTTTTTTGATTGTTTTTTAGAAGCAGCAGTAAAGGCTTCATTAATTTTTTTTATTGTTATTTCTTTTTTTGTACAAAAAACAAGTTCTATTAGTGAGACATTAGGAGTTGGAACTCTCATGGCCACACCTTCTAGCTTTCCTTTTAAAGAAGGAATGATTTCACCTATAGCCTTTGAGGCACCTGTAGATGTTGGAACAATTGACTGGCTAGCAGATCTTGCTCTTCTTGGGTCTTTGTGTGAATTATCTAGAATTCTTTGGTCACTAGTAAAAGCATGAATGGTAGTCATAAAACCTTTTTCAATTTCAAAGCTTTCATTTAATACGTTGGCAATAGGTGCCAGACAGTTAGTTGTACACGAAGCTGCTGATATTATTTGATCATCTTTAGAGAGTGTATTCTCATTAACACCATATACAATTGTTTTGTCTGCATTTTTACATGGCGCCGAAACAATAACTTTTTTGGCACCATTTTTAATGTGAGTTAATAGTTTTTCTTTAGAATTAAATTTTCCAGTGCACTCAAAAACATAATCAACATCAAATTTTTTCCAGTTTATATCTTCAATGTTGGATTCCTGAGAAAATGTAATTTTATTTTTATTAATAATTAGATGGTTTTTGTCAAAATCTAGATCAGCATTAAATTTTCCATGAATAGAGTCATATTTTATTAAAGCACAGCTTGCATCTGAATTTGATCGGTTATTAATGTGTTTAATTTTTATGTTTTTATTTTGACTTTCGATAATTGCTCGAATTACCATTCTGCCAATTCTGCCCATTCCATTAATTCCAACTTTTATTGTCATATTTAACTCTTTATTAGATTCTTGGTTTTTTTGGAAATATTTTCAGTCGTTAATCCAAAATGTTTATAAATCTCTTTATATGGAGCACTTTTACCAAAAGTATCAATACCGAAGGTTAAACCTTCTGTTCCAACATATTTTTTCCAGCAATCAGTTGATGCCGCTTCAATAGATATTTTAAATTTCGATTCACTAAGAATTTTTTGTTTATATAGTTTTGGTTGTAAATCAAAAAGATCATGACACGGCACTGATATGACTTTAGCATATATTTTATCTTTGGCCAATTTATGGCTAGTTTCGATTGCCAAATTAAGTTCAGAACCACTTGCAAATATAGTTAAGTTTATTTTTTTCTTAGTTCTTAAAACTTCATACGCACCAAAAGAACATTTATTTATATATGAATATTTTTTTCTAATGGGATCAAGGTTTTGTCTGGTTAAAGATAATACACTAGGTGTTTTTAAGTTTTTTAATGCTAACTCCCAACACTCAATGGTTTCCATTCTGTCGGCAGGTCTAAAAACATTTAAATTTGGAATAGATCTTAACCCAGATAATTGTTCTATAGGTTGGTGTGTTGGACCATCTTCACCTAAGCCAATTGAATCATGAGTCATTACATAAATAACTCTTTGTTCCATTAATGCTGACAGACGAATAGAAGGTTTGCAATAATCTGAAAATATTAAGAATGTACCACCATAAGGAATAAATTTACTATGAAGTGCAAGGCCATTCATTATTCCACACATTGCATGTTCTCTAACGCCGTAGTGAATATAATTACCATTAAAGTCAGCGGGCTTAATGATATTATGATATTTTGTTTTAGTGTTGTTTGATCCAGCTAAATCAGCCGATCCACCTATTAAAGTATTATTTTCTTTTGTAAGTGCATTCAATATTAATTCAGAGGATTTTCGTGTAGCCAAACTTTTATTTTCTTTAAGAGAATTTTGTTTTTCAGATTTTATAGCTTTAGAAAAATTATTTTTTAGCACTTCGTTTATAAATTTTTTTCTTCTTTGGTAATTTTTGTTCCATTTTGACTCAAGTTTAGCACCCTTATTACCAACCTTTTTCCATTCATTTAAGATATTTACTGGAACTTGAAATGGCTTGTGTTCCCAATCCAGAACTTTTCGGACAAGCTTGATCTCATCTCTACCAAGAGGACTTCCATGTGAAGATGCCTTACCTGATTTATTGGGTGATCCATAACCAATTTTTGTTTTACAAGAAATAACAGTGGGCCTCTTTGCATTTTGAACTTTTTTTAACACTTTAAAGATTTCTTTTTCATTATGACCATTGATTAAAATATAATCCCAACCATAACTTTCAAATCTTTTTTTAAAATTATCAGAAACAGCTAAATTAGTTGGCCCATCTATAGATATTGAATTATTATCAAAAAGCATCACTAAATTTTTTAACTTTAGGTGACCAGCCAAACTCATTGCTTCGTGACTTATGCCTTCCATTAAGCAGCCATCACCAGCTACAACATAAGTTTTGTGGTTGATTATTTCCTTACCTAGTTTTTTTTTTAAGATTTCTTCTGCAAGTGCAAACCCAACTGAGTTAGCAATTCCCTGTCCAAGTGGACCAGTTGTTGTTTCAATGCCTGTTCCGGGATGATATTCAGGGTGTCCCGCACAAATAGAATTTAGTTGTCTAAAATTTTTAATACTTTTTAAGGAAATACTTTTGTAGCCAGTTAAATATAACAAAGAGTAAAGTAGCATTGACCCATGACCTGCTGACAAAACAAATCTATCCCTATTTAGCCAGTTTGGATTTTTTGAGCTAAATCTTAGAAAATTTTTGAATAAAACTGTTACTACATCAGCCATTCCCATAGGCATACCTGGGTGTCCCGAATTAGCTTTTTGCACAGCGTCTATTGACAAAAACCTTATTGCGTTTGATAAATCTTTATGTAGTTTGTTCAAAAATTATCCTATCTAGACTTAGAAGACTCAATTTAATATTGTAAATATATATATATGAAAACTGACAGTGAAAAAGAAAAAAAGCTTACTTTTGCTCTTAATAAGTTAAGAAGTTTAAATTTAAAAAATCCAACCTTAAAAACGAACTTAGAAAATTTAAATGCTCAAAAAAATCAATTAGAAATTGAAAAAAAAGAAATTGAAGAAAAATATCAAAATTTAATAAGTGATCACAAAGCCCTTAATCAAAAATTGATAGATATTAAGCAACAAAAAATGGATGAACAAAAAAAAGAGACTGAATTCTCAGAAAAAATTGATGAATTAAATCAAGAAACAGATACTTTATTGGAGGAAATAGATAAATGGCAAATGTGAACATTAGATTTAATGGTAAAGATTTTCTTCTATCTTGTGACGATGGTCAAGAAGAGCATTTAGAAGAGCTATTAATTCACATCAACCAAAAATTCAATGATCTTAAAAATAAACTTGGAAATATTGGTGAGAATAAACTTTTATTAATTACTTCTGTTAAAGTAATGGATGAGTATTTTGAAACTAAAAAAAAAGTAGATCATAAAAAAATTGAATTAAAAAATTTGTCAGACAAATTCAGAGAATTAAAATCGTTAGTGTATGATTATAAAGACAAAAAAGAAGAAGAGATGAGTCAATTATCTCAAGATCATGAAAATTTTAAAAAAGAAATTGAAAAAAATAAAGAAAGTTATGAAAAAATAATTGAAGATGCTACAGATGAAATTGAAAATTTTGTAGCAAAAGCCAATCTAGAAAATCCAGCTCAATAAGTTTGTGTTAAAATCTAAACTAAGAAAAAAAATTCTCAAAATTAGAGAAAACAAGAACAAAAAAAATATTAAAATTGATTTTGATAAAATTATAAATTTATTTAAAGAAGAAAAAATAACTAAAAAAAATATAGGTGGATATTTCCCTGTAAATTTTGAAATTGATGATCTAGACATATTAAAAAAACTTGAAAAAAAAAACTTTAAAATTTCTTTACCAGTGATTAAAAAAAATTTTGAAATGGATTTTTATAAGTGGACTTTCTCAGAACCATTAAAAGTAAATAAATACGGAATACCTGAACCAGAAAGAAATTTTTTGACTTATCCGGATATTTTACTTGTTCCTCTGGTTGCATTTGACAACAAATTAAACAGACTTGGATATGGTGGAGGTTATTACGATCGATTAATTGTAAAACTTTCTAAAAAGAAAAAAATTATAAAAATAGGGTTAGCTCTTTCAGCTCAAAAAATAGATAACGTTCCAATCAATGTATATGATCAAAAATTAGATTATATTGTAACAAATAAATATATTATAAAATGAAAATACTTTTTTTAGGTGATGTAGTTGGTGTTTCTGGTCGCTCAATGCTTCTGAATAATTTACTATCAAAAGTAAAAGAGAAAAAAATTGACTTTGTTGTTGTGAATGGCGAAAACGCAGCAGACTCTGGTGTTGGACTTACGGAGGAGATATGTAAAGATTTTTTTAATTGTGGTGTTGATGTAATCACAACAGGTAATCATGTGTGGGATCAAAAAGAAACAATGTCTCATATTGAAAAAGAAAATAGATTACTTAGACCTAAAAATTTATTTGAACCTTCTCCTGGAAAAGGATTTGGAATATTTACGAGTAAAAACGGCATGAAAGTTGGGGTACTAAATTTGATGGGAAATGTTTTTATGAAAAAATGTGAAGATGTATTTGAAGAAGCCGAAAAATTTATGAAAAAAAATAAGCTAAAAGAAGATTATGATTTTTTATTGGTTGATTTTCATGGAGAAATAACAAGTGAAAAAGTAGCTATGGGACACTTTTTTGATGGCAAGGCTACGTTAGTGGTTGGTACACATACTCATGTCCCAACAAATGATGCAAGAATACTAAAAGAGGGTACAGCTTATCTTACTGACGCTGGTATGTGTGGAGATTATGATTCTGTAATTGGAATGAATAAGGAAAACTCAATTAATAGATTTTTAAAAAAGAAATCTATTAAACATTTTCCAGCAATTGGTGAGGCTACTTTGTGTGGTGTGATCGTGGAATGTGATATAGAAACAGGATTAGCAAAAAATATAGAAAATTTTACATATGGAGGAGAGTTAAAAAATTCTCATTGATTATTATGTCAGGTCACTCAAAATGGGCAAGTATAAAACATTCCAAAGGTAAGGCTGACAAGCAAAGGTCTAAAGTATTTTCTAAACTATCCAAAGAAATTAGTGTAGCAGCAAAATTAGGTGACAAAGATCCAGATATGAATCCAAGACTGAGATCTGCAATCCAAGCAGCAAGATCAGCTAACATGCCAAAAGATAATATTGAAAGAGCTATTGATAAATCATCTGCCAATAATGAAAATAATTTTGAGAATTTAAGATACGAAGGATTTGGTCCAGACAAGATAGCAGTAATTGTTGAAACTCTAACGGACAATAAAAACAGAACAGCCTCTAACATTAGAACAATATTTCAGAAAAATGGAGGGAATTTAGGAACACAAGGCTCTGCATCACATAATTTTAATCAACTAGGAATTATTAAGATTGATAAAAAAGAAATATCAGATGAACAAATTTTTGAATTAGCAATTGAATCTGGAGCTGATGAATGCATTTCAAATAATAATTTTCATGAAATACAATGTGCAATGAGCGAAATTTATAATGTAAAAAAAAACCTAGAAAAAATAATTGCAAATTTTATTTCAACAGAAATTGAATGGGTGCCATTAAATAGTGTTGATGTTGAGAAAGAAAGAGTAGAGAGTGCAATCGAATTTTTAGAAACTCTCGAAGATGATGATGATGTGCAGAATGTCTATTCAAATATAAATTTTGGAAATAATTAATGCTTATAATTGGAATTGATCCAGGCATAACAGGTTCTATTTGTTTTTTTCAAGACGGAAAAATAATTGATGTAGTTGAAATGCCAAATATGGCAGAAGGAAAAAAAAACAAAAAACAAGTTAATGGTGCACAATTATTTTATGAAATTTCTTTAAGGATCAAAAATTTTAAAAAAGAAGAAATTAAAGTTGTAATAGAGCAAGTTTCAGCTATGCCTGGTCAAGGAGTAACCAGTATGTTTAATTTTGGCCAGTCATTTGGAATTTTAAAAGGTATATGTTCTGCAATGCAATTACCGATGTATTTCGTAAGGCCTACAAAGTGGAAAAAGTATTTTAATCTGATCAATTCTGAGAAAGATGCTAGTCGAACTAAAGCAATTGAGGTATTTCCCTACTTTTCGTCAGAGTTATCAAGGAAAAAAGATTCTAATAAGGCTGATGCAATCTTGATTTCCAGTTTTTATTACGAAACTTATAAATTAGAAGAGTAAATTAAGCTCAATAAGGTCAAATTCATGACACATTTAAGTGTGAAATCTTAATAATGGAAGCTGATATCACATCTCAAGCAGTAGGACTTGCATCAAATACAGATTTTTCATTATGGAGCTTATTTCTTCGAGCTGACTTTGTTGTAAAAGCTGTAATACTTATGTTGATTGGCTGTTCCATTTATTCATGGGCAATCATTATAGACAAATTTAAATTATTTAAAAAAGTTAATATAGAATCAGATAAGTTTGAAGAAAAATTTTGGAAATCAAAATCAGCAGAAACTTTCTATAACAACCTACCAATAGATTTTGAGAATCCTATGGCTTCATTATTTAAAGACTCTATGCAAACTTTATTAAAAGCTAAAAATAAATCCAATCTTAACGAGAGGATGAGCAGCATGCTTGAAGTTAATATTGAAAAGCAAATTGTAAAACTTGAAAAAGGTTTCACTTTTTTAGCGACAGTTGGGTCTACAGCTCCATTTATAGGTTTGTTTGGAACAGTTTGGGGAATAATGAACTCATTTCAATCGATTGCAATTTCAAGAAATACAAGTTTGGCAATCGTTGCCCCAGGTATAGCAGAAGCTTTATTTGCAACTGCGCTAGGGTTATTAGCTGCAATCCCAGCAGTTGTTGCTTACAATAAATTTAATAACGACTCAAAAAAGTATTCACAAAAATTAGAAAACTTTTCTAAAAGATTTTTATCAATAATTTAAAAAATGGCTTTTAAACTCAATCGTTCATCAAAAGAACCTATGAGTGAAATTAACGTCACACCTTTTGTGGATGTAATGTTGGTGTTATTAATTATCTTCATGGTAACAGCACCATTATTAACAGTTGGTGTACAAGTTGATTTACCAGAAAGTTCTGCAGATTCATTACCAGAAGAACTAGAACCATTGACATTGTCTATAAATGCAAAAGGGGAAATATTTATTCAAGAGTCTAAAGTTGAGTATGATAAAATAATAGCAAAAATTTTAGCTGTATCTAAAAATAGAACAGATACCAGAATTTATGTAAGAGGAGACAAGTCAATAAATTATGGTCGAGTTTTAGAAATAATGGGAATGTTATCTGGTTCTGGTTTTACTAAAGTGGCATTAATTTCTGAGCCATATAAGGAAAGGTAGAGAAGTGAATAGAAGTATTATTTTTTCTTTCGGGCTCCATACTTTGCTCGTTATAATCACTGCTATGAGTTTACCTTTTTTAACTAAAAAACCAATTGACCTCCCACCAATTGTTTCAGTCGAACTTATTCAAATTACAGATAAAACGAACATCCCTTTTGCGCCTAAAGCAAAAAAAATAATAGAAAAAGTTAAAGAAAAAGAAAAAAAACTAGTTTCAGAACAAGCTCCACCCAAAAAAGTAAAAAAACAAAAACCTGATGCCGTACCATTGCCCGATGAAAAAATAAAAAAAATAAAAAAAATTAAAGATGAAAAACAAAATCCAGAAAAAATAGAAACTGAAGTTAAGCAAGTTTCAGAATTTGAAAAAAAAAACTTATTTGATACTAATAATATTGCAGCTCTGATTGACAAATCCAAAATAGAAAATTCGGAAACTATGAAAAAATCAGATAAAATAACCCAAGATCAAGATAAAGATGCCAATTTTAAAGGGTTATCTTTGAGCGAAGAAGATGCTTTAAAGGCTCAAATTTTTGGGTGCTGGAGTATTCCTTTGGGATTACCATATAATGAAAATTTATTAGTTAGAATTAAGTTACAATTAAAACCAGATGGCTCTATTATAAAGTCTGAGATTCTTGATCATGCT
>Ga0114997_10002969_pt1 | contig 13463 bp, 16 predicted proteins | sample ArcticOcean_MG_C_2_FD_87045 | JGI IMG/M metagenome (GOLD analysis project Ga0114997, IMG submission 87045) | Marine microbial communities from western Arctic Ocean - ArcticOcean_MG_CB4_136 | ecosystem: Environmental > Aquatic > Marine > Oceanic | place: Arctic Ocean: Canada Basin | collected... | reverse complement strand
CTTCAGAAACCTTTTACTCTCGCCAAAAGCGAGAGCAGAATCTATTCCAGAACTTGAGGTTTTAGCTGATGATGTTAAAGCAGCTCATGGTGCAGCAAGTGCAGCAATTTCACCAGAGCAAATTCATTATTTGTGTTCTAGAGGCCTTTCGCCGGCTCAAGCGGATTCGTTGATAGTTGAAGGGTTTTTAATGGACGCTTTCAGAAATGTGAAAAATAATGAGGTCATCAACGTTATTAGAACCAGGCTTTTGGTCCATCTCGAGTGCTTGGTAAACGGGTGATTGTAATTGAAAGATCAATTTCCAATTCTTCAGCGGCAGGTCAATGGCAAGCCATTGGTCTATCTCGATAATGCCGCGACAACTCAAAAACCACAATCTGTCATCGATGCGATGAATAATTATTATTGTAGTTATAATGCAAATGTCCACCGTGCGGTTCACACATTGGCTGGCGAGGCGACAGAAGCTTACGAAGAGTGTCGTCTTTTGCTAAAATTAAGATATAATGCTGAGCGAGTAATCATCACTAGTGGAACAACTGAGTCGATAAATTTGGTGGCTCATGCATGGGCTAGATCTAATCTTGTCGATGGAGATGTTATAGTTTTGACCGAAATGGAACATCATAGTGATATTGTCCCTTGGCAATTATTGGCCCAATCGATAGCGGTCGAATTAAGATTCGTTCCAATAAAGGATAGCGGGTTGGATTTAGAAGCTTATAAAGTTGCATTAGATGGTGCAAAATTAGTTTGTGTGACCCATGCTTCAAACGTTCTTGGAACCAGAAATCCAGTTGAAGAAATAATAAAATTAGCAAAAGCAGAAGGAGCAAAGGTTCTGCTTGATTCAGCCCAAGCGGTGCCCCACGAAATAATCGACTTCGGCGAATTAGGTGCAGACTTTATGGCTTTTAGTGCTCATAAAATGTGTGGGCCAACCGGCATCGGCGCTCTGCTCGTCAAACCTGAAACTTTCACCGAGATGGAAGTATTCATGGGTGGGGGAGATATGATCGAAGAGGTTACTTTAGAAGGCTCTACCTTCCAGTTAGACGAACACAGATTCGAGGCTGGAACTCCACGAATCGCCGAGGGTATTGGTTGGGCAGCAGCCATTAAATGGCTAGATGGAATAGATTTGGGTGCCCACCACAAACGGATTCTTAAATTAGCTAAAACCACTTCCGATTTTCTTTTAAAAAAAGGAATGAAAATTCACTCCCCGCTCAATGATGGCGATGGTGCGATTATCTCATTCAATCACCCGACGATTCATCCCGAGGATTTCGCTCGACTTCTCGATGCTCAAGGAATCGCGGTTCGTACCGGGCATCATTGTGCCCAACCATTGATGAATATTTTAGGAGTTAGTGGGACAATTAGGGCATCCTTTTACATCTATAATGACGAAGATGATGTTCGAGCATTTATCACCGCAGTTAACCGAGTATTGGAGGTTTTAGAATGAGTTGGAATCCTGCTTTACAGGAGATCATAGACGAATTTGTCGATATCGATGACCAATTCGAAAAATTGGAGGTATTGATCGAATTTGCTGACCAAGTCAACCATTTGCCTTTAGAGGAATGGAGTGATGATAATCTGGTTAAGGGTTGCCAATCTATCGCTCATCTTCAGGTTGAGATTAGAGAAGGAACCATTTTTTTAATGGCTGCTGCCGATGCAAAATTAGTTCAGGGCTTACAAGGGATCTTGACGGTTGCAGTTCAAGGACTTAGCCCTCAGAACGCACTTGAGTTAACCCCTGACTTTGCGGTTGAGATGGGCTTGTTGAATACTCTTACACCGAGCCGGTCCAACGGCTTTAGGAATATGTTTGATACGATTCAAACTAAGATTAAGGAGATGATATAATGGTGACAAAAGAAATGATACTGAGTGCTTTAGAACAAGTTGAAGACCCCGAATTACATTTGAATTTAGTTGAATTAGGCTTGATTTACGATGTTAGAATCGAAACCAAAGAAGACCTGATTCACGCCGAGGTCGATCTAACACTTACCTCGCCAGGTTGTCCAGCAGCCGCTGAAATAATGGCTGCTGCTCACCGAGCTGCTTTAGACGTTGTAGAAAGCGTCCATATCAATTTGGTTTGGTCACCGCGTTGGGATCCTAAGGTTCACGCCTCAGAAGATGCCAAAATGGATATGGGGATTTGGGATTAAACAAACCCCATCCACCATTTAAATTTGATAGTAAGAATAAAAACATTCAACCCCCTTGGGTCGAATCATGAAGAGGTGTTCGGTATGCAAACGCACCGCCACTGGCGAATGTAGTGGTTGTAGAAAATCAGTTTGCAATTATCACTTGGTCAACCGTAAATGTCCAGTCTGTCTGAAGATTGGAGGGCAATGAGTTTATAGGGTGGGTAATTGCTACTGTTAGCCATGAAAATATCCACTCAAAACCAGATATCTCCGCTCGGAAGTTTTGACGAATTAGCAGAATTTGGTGAAATATTTTTCGGTAGCCTAGTCGTGGCTACAATTTATTTTGCCTACCGTCATACCAAACACGGCCTTTCATTACCCGGTTCTTCTAGATTTGATTGGACGGTTTTGGTCCTTGGATTATGGTGTTTTGTTGGTATGGCTGTCGACGGTTGGGGCCATAAGCATGGTGCAGTCGATGATTCTTTCTTTACTCCTTGGCATGCTATTTGGTACTCTGGATTCACCGCATATGCCAGTTTTATCACCTTTGCTTTATGGAGATTACACGATGGCCCAATACCGACTTCACCTACGGATTTGAAGAATTTCCTTTCAGGAATGCCTGCCGGATATAGTTCAGCAGTAGCGGGGATGGTGGTTTTCAGCCTCGCTGGTTTTGGAGATATGTTATGGCATACCTTTTTGGGCATCGAGGGTGGTATCGATATTCTTTTATCCCCAACTCATCTAGGTTTGGCAGCAGGTTTAGCATTGACTTTGATGGCCCCTGTTTGGTCGGCATGGCATGATCCATCCTCTGGTAAAGCAGGATTGGGAAGCCAGATTCCAATACTATTCGGACTTGGTGCGACTTGGTCTGTTGTTACACTTTTTACAAGTTATATTCATCATCAAACAATTCCATATAATTCATTGTGTGCGGTACTTTCAACTTGTTCAGATGGAAACCAAGGATTAGAATTAGGGGTGTCTGCTATTCTTTTACAGTCGGCCATTTTGACAGGTGTCATCCTTCTCTTCATTAAGAGATGGAAGCCTGCTCCCGGTGCATTCACAGTTCTACTAGGAGTTAACGGTCTGGCAATCGCGGCCTTTGCACCTGGTGAAGTAAAGGTTGCATGGAAACATTTGTTGGCCCCTTTGGCATCAGGTATAGTTTTGGATTTAGCTCATAAATTAATTTCATCCGGGAAAATTAGATTTTTTGCATTTGTAATCCCATCGTCCCATACTCTTGTGTGGATTTTGCTGTGGATGACCCAAGTCCCATTCAAATTTGGAACTCACAATGGTTATCCGGTTATGTCGCCTTTTGGCTGGACTATTCATTCAACCATTGGGGCAATCTTTCTAGCGGGCTGCGTTGGAATTTTAATGAGCATTGTAATTAGCCCTCCTGAATTACCATTTGAAAAGGAGACATAACCGCGATTTCATCGCCTAACCACAATTGTCAAGATATCTCCATCTTTTAGTAAATGATCCAATCCGACTCTTTGCCAATCAAACTTTGCTGATGGTCCTTTTACCCGACCAAATCTAAATTTGCGTACAAAATCGCGGTGAAGGTTATTGCAAACATTTTTTACTGTTGAGTCATCTTTTACGATCAATGGTTCTTCCATATCTGCCTCTTGACCTTGAGGTTTTAGAAAAATCCTCATGAATCTTAAATTGTCGTAAATAAAATCCTTCAATTCTTCAAGACCGATTTCCTTAAACGCTGAAATCCGCATAATTGGCCAACCATCTGGCAATGATTTTTCTGAACGAACTAAGTCGTGTTCTTGAGCGATGTCGATTTTATTGATCGCAACAACCGCTTTGGAATAAACTCTACTTCCAGCCAAAGTATCTACTATCATCTCAGCTGTGGTATCGACTCTTAGGGTTACGATTGCAGATGTGAATCCGAAGGAGCGGATGATTTCACCCATCTCCTCGGGGGTGAGGTGAGTTTGTTCTACAGTCGTTCTAACATCGATTCCTCCCCTGAGGTTTTGTCTGATAAATACCGGTGGTTTGGTTTGGTTAAGCCTCATTCCAGCATTTTCTAATTCCCGATGCAATACGTGAAAATGAGCGTCTTGGAATGGGTCTACGACGTATAATACCATGTCACAAGAGCGAATCACTCCGAGGATTTCTTTTCCTCGACCTTTGCCTTCAGAAGCACCTTTGATCAGACCGGGTAAATCTAAAATCTGAATTTTGGCCCCTTTGTGTTCCATCAATCCGGGAATACAGGTTAAGGTGGTAAATTCGAAATGGCCTTCTTCGGATTTAGCATCGGTAACTCGATTGATCAATGTGGATTTTCCAACCGATGGAAATCCGACCAAAGCAACCGTCGCATCGCCTGACTTGCGGACTTCGAAGCCTTTCGAAGGTCCGGCAGCCTTTGAGGAGGCTGCAACCTTTTCTTCTTTGAGTTTTAATTGGGCGATCTTTGCTTTGAGTTTTCCGATGTGAGCATTGGTCGCTTTATTTTTTTGAGTCTTGTGAATTTCATCATAGAGGTCCTGAATTTGCTCTTTAATGGTAGCCAAATCACACCCTCCTATCACGCTGGGGGAGAACCACATTCTTGAATGCTATCACCTCATAGGCTCGAAGGATGAAGAATGCTGAGTATGCGGTTTTGTTCTTCATATTACGAGATATGTTGAAAAAATATGAAAAATTCATGGTTATCACAAAAAACGAAGAAGGATATTATCGGCTCTATACCACCAATATGAGGCCATTCATGGCGATTGCCGTACAAAAAAAACATGTGGGAGTTTATTCGATGACTGCTTATGAATTACCTGAGATAGTTGGAATATTGAGCCCTCGCCGTATCGGTAAGTCTTGTTTGGGATTTATTAGTGATGTAGACCCATTACTGGCAGAGGTACCTTATTTCATCGAGCGCTGCTTTCAACATTGTGTCGACACCGGCCAAGTCCCGATGAAGTGAAGACATATCGCTTGCTCCCAAGGCCATGAGCATAGAGATGATTCTCCATCTAGTAGATGAAGAATCGCTTAATTCAATGCTTAAAATGGATTGGAAAGAATTGGTAAACTCGATGAGTAAATCCAATCTTAGAAGGGCCAGGCCATCAAAAGACTCCGTATTAGAGCGCAGTTTTGATATTGATTGCGAAGCAGAATTCTTAGATTTGGCCGAATCAATAATTGAGGAAGGTACAACCAAAGAAGTCTTGGCCAAAACAAGGTCGTTCGATATTCTATTGAAATTGATGGAATGGTGTTCATTTGGTAATTGGAATGCTTGGGAAGCAAGATGTTACCTCTATATTGAAAATGCAATCGGTCATGAAGTCGATTCGATGTATCGGGAAAAGGTGTGGGATGAGATCAGAATTGGTTTATCGAATATGACCGCAACCGATTTCAGCGAAAAAGTCTGCGCGGATTGGCTGAACCGGCGGGAAAAGTTAGGTGAAACTTTGGACCAAAGCAAAGATCCTCGCATTATTCCTACATTCGAAGCACACGATCGCAATGCTAGGACCCTCCATCATGTGGTTTCACAAAAAAATCATCTTCAAATTCTCGGGAGAGAACATTTGGCAGCAAAGGATTGGGGTCATGGGAAATGGAATCTCAAATCGATTCTTGACTCGTGGGATTAAAGAAGGGCTTGCCTTTGGCCTCGTTCATGACAGATGATGAAGTCGAAGAAGAGGACTCTGAAGAAGAGGTAATCATCGACCCTCTAGAACAGGCGATTTCAAGGGCGGCAGAGGCAGAAAAAGAGATCTCTTATCGCGATGCTGAAATCCAAAATATTCGTAAGCGTTTAATGGCTGAAAAGTCTACTGCAATCCAATATGGTGGTATGGGTATCGCTCGAAAGATGCTCGGGGTTCTCACAGATATCGACCGGTCTTTATCGATAGATGAGGATGAAGGACTCAGTTTGATTCGCACTAAAATGTGGACCGAACTATCGGCCGACGGTGTAAAAGAAATCGTAGCTAAAGGTGAAAAATTTGATCCTAAAATTATGGAAGCAATCACCACAATTGCGCCATCGGATGATTTTCCGGCAAATCAAGTCGTCGACCAATTAGAAGCGGGATATATGTACAAAGATCGAGTTATTATTCCTGCGAGAGTAGTGGTTGCTTCCGACCAATGAAAAATCTCACCGTTCATCGTTTAGATGAATAACGCCGACCTCTAATCGGTCGTGGGTTGGATGAACCTCAACCAAAATAACCGCAACATCGAGGATCGGTGCTAACTCCTCGGCGACGGTTAACGGTAATTCAATTCTCTGAGTCGATGCTTCGAATCTGATCCAACCATCAAGCAGTCCAATTTCCTGCTGCAATTCGGCAATATCATCTCGAGCATCTTCTAAAGAACAAGGAATTGCTCCGAATATAATCGTATCATCATCGGAAAGCACCTCATATGGTCGTAAGGTTGCTTCGCCTCTGCGTTTGAAGCGGCTGCGCAATTGGCCTGCGTCCTTGTAAGCCGATGTACAGAATTTCACTTGTAGATCCAAACCGCTTGCAGCTTGTTTGATATCGATCGCAAGTTGGGCTGATCCTTGTGCAGCAGCAGTATTTCCACTCGCTAAATTAAAGCCGCGAACATCCATATGTTCTTGATTACCGACGGTAATTTCCAATTCATTTAGGTTTAGGAATTGTACTGGGCTATCCGATAATTCCTTGATTAATTGATTCAATTCAACATCCTTTCCTGGTTCTGCTGGTAATTCGACGCCGACATAAATACCTGCTTCACTCGCAGCGTGAACCGCTTCCAAATATGGCTCGAGTTTGAGGTTTAGAAGATGGAATCTTAACTCGTCTAAACCAGCTTTACCGAGTTCAGTAGCTTGTTTGGATTTGATTGGAATCGAGGTATAACAATGAATATGGTGGTCAGGGCCGAATTCATTCTTCAAGACCTTAATTGCCTCTACTGTTTTGTCAAAATCCATCATTGGGTCACCGCCGGTAATCCCTGTTCCCGTCGCTTTCATCGCATGGCCCTCTTCGAGTACTTCCGCCCAAGAGTTGCAACGTCTCTCGTTTGCAAACATGTCTGGAGATTCCCGGCGATTATCACTAAGAGGACAATAATCACAACCCCAATGGCATTTTCCAGTGACGAATAAAACAAGTTTGCTTCCTTGTTGACATTGAATACAACCCTCTGCTTCCCCTACTTCGGGAGAAGAGATTTGGCTAGCCATCTTCAACTGCATATTATGGTGTCAAAGACCTTTGGTTTTCAATGCGCTGGTCAGCAACCAACGATGAAATCTCAAATCCTTGGTTAATTCCGGATGAAATGTTAGTGCCATTTTATTACCATCCAATAACCCAATCGGTTCTGTATTTAAAGAAGCAACTTGTTCGCATTCAAAGGATTTGAATGCCGGTGCTCGAATAAATACTCCGGGGAATTCTCCTTCACCAATAGTAGTTTGAATCATTGTTTGGAATGAATGTAATTGGCCACCGTAAGCATTGCGTTCGATAGTAGCCCTAATTAAATTATTTTGACTCAATAAAATTGCCCCAGCGCACGTTGCTAAAACTGGTATATTCTTAGCCTCGAGATATTGCCAAAGTGTAGATAATAATTCCTCGGATTGTGAGGCGATATTCATCGCTGTAGTTTCACCACCAGGCAAGATAAGTCCATCGATCCCTTCAACATCTGCAGACTTTCTTAGTTCTTTAATGACCATCTTGAAATCAAATTCTTTTACGACTTCTTGCAATGCCATCGCGTGTTCCCTTCGGGCACCTTGCAACATAACAAGGCCGATGGTCAGCATAATTGAAGCCAGTGGGCATCTCTTTTTCAGGACGACGGTTTGGCAACGGTTTCTTGTACCGGGGACCAGTCGCTGACAACATGAGTCATGAAGGCGACTGCTTTCTAATTCCAGGCCCTGTAAGAATGGCACAAAATTGCTTGGATGCGATGGCTACTGGGACAATTACAGCCCGTGGCCCAGAATACCGAAATGTGATGGCCCGTCTCAATAGCGGCTTGAGGTATGCCTTCAATCTTTCACCATCAGAACCGACGACAAAAACCGAATCTTGGGCTGGAGGAGATGATTTCAAAGTCATTACAGTCTCAGGTTCAGGAACTGCTGCAATGGAGATGGTTCTGTCTAATCGATTCCGACCTAACGACCGAATTTTAGTTCCAACCAATGGGAAATTTGGTGAGCGTGTCGCTGAGATGGTTTCTCGATTTTCTATTGTAAAGCATCTCAAATATGAATGGGGACGAGCGTTTGACCTCGGTGAAATTGAGGAACAATTGGCCCGTGGTAATTGGGAAGGAATGGCGATATGTCATAATGAAACTTCGACAGGCATAACCCAAAATGTGTCCGAGATTGCAGAAATGTGCGAACGCCATGGCGTCAGTCTGATCCTAGACGCGATAACTAGCGTCGGCGGCCTTCCTGTCCATCCGGCAGAATGGAATGTGGAAGCAGTTGTCGTTGGTGCACAAAAATGTACGGCCGGGCCATCGGGAATCGCAGCCATTGCGGTTAATCAAAAATTCATCGATCGCTGTAAAGCGATCCGCCTCCAAGGGGATTCAAATCCAAATTATTATTTGGATCTTTTACCAGCCCTCAAGAAAGGTGGTGATGACCAAACTCCTTGGACCCCAGCGATTAATCTCGCGATGGGTTGGGCTGAAGCACTTGAAAACCTAAAAAACGAGGGTTTGGAGAATCGATGGAGCCGCTGTGCAAAAATGGCAAATGGGGTCAGAACTTTATTCGACGATTTAGGTTTTGAATTACTTGCTGATGAATATTCTAGATCACAGACAGTAACTGCAATCCTGTACCCGGTGGGAATTGACGACTCTTGGAGATCACGCCTTAAAGATGAATATCAAACTCAGGTTATTGGGGCTCAAGACCATCTCAAAGGAAAGATGTTCCGAATTGGTTCGATGGGTGAAACCGGAGTGGATGAGATGATTGAAGGTTGCAAGCGAATGATTTCATGTTTCAATGATTTAGGCTGTGATTTGCCAAATCTAGATGTTGGCTCTTATTTTGCGTGATGGAAGATGTACATCGTTCTTGGCCGATTTCAGCCTTTTCACAACGGGCACGTACACCTTGTTGAAACCGCTTTAAAGCTCGGTCCAACAATCATAGCCATAGGTAGTGCTCAAGAATCATGGACTTTTGATAATCCATTTAGTGGCGATGAACGCGCGGAAATGATTACTGGGTGGGTGGGCCAAAAAAATCTAAAAATAGTCCAAATTGATGATCTCAACGACCCACCAAATTGGGTTGAACACGCAATAAAATTCCATGGTGAAGGCACCATGGTCACAAGTGATGAATCGATCAAAAAGTTGTATGAGCAAGCCGGGTTTCCTGTGAAGTGGGTCGATTTGAGCCAAAGGGATTCTTTAGAAGGATGGAGGGTTCGAACCACCATGAAAATGCTTTCAACAATAATGGATGATGAGGCTCAAACCAAGATTTTATCCGAAACCATCCCAGTCGAGATAGTCGAGTGGTTAGTTGAAAACGATGCACTTTATCGTTTTTATGAATTAAGCCGTGACCTTGGCCAAGTAGGTTGATCAATCTTAATTGTTTAATTCTTTAATCGATTCAGCCCAAGGGTGTTTAAGAATTTAATAATGATTGTGAAATAACCTTGTGCCAGCGCAACTATCAATAGGTCCCATGTTTAGTTGGTGATGTGGGAATGCTAAAACGGGCCGGAATTCATCTCGCGGGAATTGGTATCGGTGGAAGCCTTGGAATTCTTTCATCAATTCTCACCTTATACCTCTTGGTCGACGCTTCGGTCAATGGTGCAGAACAGCCTGTATGGCTAATGCTGTGTGCCTTGGTTGGTTTAGTGATTGGTGGAATCTGTTATCGAATTGTGATATGGGCTTCGAAAGGCTCGACTTTTTTGCTCTGATTCGGTACCAACTCACGCGAGGTTGATAAATTGGTTCTACTCGGTTGGTTCTGATGGGATTGAAAGACCGGTACGGAGTCGACCTCGGTGTCTTCAAGGAACCATTGACTTGGAAGGCTTTTGGAATAGCCCTTGTACTCTTCAGCATCATTGGTTATTCTGGCTTATCTCTTTTTGATTTAGCATCTTCAAATTACGGTGTAGCCGATGATGTGAGGTTAGCTCCAGACTTCGAAATAGAGACTCTTAATCGTTCGATTGAAGAAGGCGATCATGTTGATGAGAATGGTTGGTTTAAGCTCTCAGATCATCGCGGAGAAATTATCGTTATCGATTTTATGGCGGTCGATTGTTCAAATTGCCATTTGGTTCAAAAGCATTTAGAAGCTCGTCAAAATGAATGGGAGTCTCTAGATGCAGAATATGAGGTTGTGATTATCTCTGTCGGTTCTTGGTACCAAATAGTTGATGGTGAACCGATGGAAGACCTTGAAAAATTGCGTGAGTATTTTGGTGATTCAAAAAGTGATTCACATATGCCATGGGTGGTTGGTACTGGCGCAGACGATTCAATTCTGGCAGAAGAAGTAATTAATTCTGGCAATAATACTAACGAAAATATGAGCCTAAACAATGGTGCTTATTGTGTCGAGGCATGGGTTGGAGATTTTGAACAGACTATATCTTGTATTGATGTTGGGATGAATTCAACTCTAAATGATAAAGATTCAAATCCAGGTGGTATTTCAATTACTTTGGAGGAAAATTCATCTTTAAACTTCACTATTTCAACAACGCTCGAAGGTGAATTAAATTGGCGAGTTATCTCTTATACCCGCGCTGATTTTGTCGAAACTTACCAAGCCCAAGCAATCCCTGTAGTTTTGGTAATAGATCATGAGGGCTATATCGTAGCCAAAGAAAGTTCAGGGACTCCGACCAAGGGTTGGGGTGATTTCGATGATGCTGTCGTCGCTGCCGCAGAAGGTAAATCTGAGGAACTCCGCTTCTCTTTGGCAAAGGTAGATCGTTCCCCTGAGGCGATATTTTCGATGGGATTGTTACTAGGAGTTCTAGTTTATTTTTCACCATGTGCTTTCCCAATTTTACCCGGATATATCTCATATTATATTGGCTTAGGCCAGCGTGAAGATGAATTGATTGAATCGGGTAAACTTCACAAAAAAATGCCACCACACTTCGTTCTAGGTGGTCTGGCCGCTCTAGGTCAATTGACATTTTTCTCCATCATTGGCGTTATTGTCTTTGGTCTTGGCAATCTTATTGATTTAACAGGGGTATTGCTATATTTCGCACTCGGAGTTGCGATTTTACTGATGATTCTTGGTGCATTCATGCTCACAGGTGGAACCGCTCATTTGCTCGGTTTCGTCCAAACCCTTATCGATAAATATTCGACTACAGAAATGGATGATCGATTTACCCCGCGCCGAAATATGTATCTTTGGGGAATTGGCTACTCAGCAGCATCAATTGATTGCACCGCAGCAGCGGTAATTCCATTCATTGGTTACCTCGTTATCATTGGGGGAATGGCAACCTGGACCGGTTTAGCAGGATTAATGCTCTCGGTTAGCATTTTGATGATTGCAGTAACAACCGTGGTTGGTATGGGTCAGCAACGATTCATTTCGATATTGAGAAGATCAACTGGCCTGATAAAAGCAATTGGGGCTTGGATGATGATGATGGCAGGTGCAGGTCTTACATTCTACTTGACCCAGCCGGAATTAATCGCAAGTTGGTTCGCCTGATTAAGGAATTAAGTTCTAGATTCTGGAAAGGTAATTTCCACAAAAAGTCATATCTCTAAACTTGTTAGGGATTGATTGATAGCCTACCTCGTTAATTGCTAAATGAGGGAAAGGTATGGCGCTAACAGCAAAATTGAATCGAGACGACTTGAAAATGAACGGAACGGTAAGTCACGAACGTGGCCGTTTAAGATTGGACGTAGAGGTATCCAATCTCAGTTCTATCCCAATGGAGAAGGTACGCCTTGAGCCAAGATATAATTCCGCTGATTTGACCAGCCATGAAAAATCCAAAGACAATCTTGCTTACTTACTTCCTGGTGATAAGTGGAGTACTACCTTCTGGCTAGAACCAAGAGTTTCAATCGAAAAAACGCTGATTGGATTACGACTAAGAGCTAAAGGTCTTCGAGAGGAATTGGAATTTGGATTACTTTCAATCAACAAAAGAGGCCGCCCATATTCTGGTGCAGGCAATATCCCTCGAATGTGAGATTTAGGATTGAAACTTATCGAGCCAATCTTGGTTTGAAGCGGCATCGACTAGAGGTTTACACAAATATTTCCAACTGATCAACGCGGTGATGATTCCGGTTGATAAATCCCAGACAAAGTGTTGTTTTGTCGTAAGAATAGAAATGCAAAGGGCAAACCAACAAATCCACACCAATACTTCTCTCGAACCGGTTATCACGTTCCAGTGACGCAGAATTAAAACGATTAGCAAGGATTGTACTACATGTAAACTCGGCCATGCATTATATGGTGTATCGATGTTATGCATAATTGTTGCAAAGAAAAACCCATGAATTCCTTGTCCATCTAAAACTGATTGGGGTATGTGAGTTCTAATGTGAATGTCTACAGGAAAGACGATGAAAATCAAAAATATAACCCAGGTTGTGATGAATAATCCTTGATGAAAAGCAAACATCTCTCTAATCCTTTGGTCATCTTTTCTTCCGCACCACGCTGCTGCAGGGTAATATAGATATAAGGTCAAATAAATCCAAAATGACCAAGCGATAAATGGAATAGATTCATCGAATTGAATCATCGGATCAAAGGTTGAGATATCTATCGTACCCATCAACCGATTGATGATTCCATAAGGGACCGCAACCGCGATTATCAAGATAAAAATCATCCGGAAAAACATTGTTTTTTCGTATCTTTGGCCCCAATGTGGTTGCCAGAGATTCCACGGTTTAGTGAACACTAAAACGGGCTAAAGTCATCTCCTTCTTCAGGCAATCGGTGAACCACAGCCAGGGCATGCCTTCCAACCAGGTTGCATCAAAATCCCACAACTACAATTGGTTGGCGCTACTTGTTTTGAGTTATCAACTGCTTTTTGGGCGGTTTGTTGACGAAGAAATTCAGCCATTACCTCTGGAGTTAAAGCGCCGTGGTCTGCTGCCATCTCCATCATTTTTGACTGCAATTCATTTTGAGCAGCCATCCTTTGGTTTTGAAACTCGTTTTGGTTTTGAACTCTATCGGCTTTGCGTTCT
>Ga0114997_10002968_pt1 | contig 13463 bp, 12 predicted proteins | sample ArcticOcean_MG_C_2_FD_87045 | JGI IMG/M metagenome (GOLD analysis project Ga0114997, IMG submission 87045) | Marine microbial communities from western Arctic Ocean - ArcticOcean_MG_CB4_136 | ecosystem: Environmental > Aquatic > Marine > Oceanic | place: Arctic Ocean: Canada Basin | collected... | reverse complement strand
ACACCACCAATAAAGAATTAGTTAAAGTCATCTTTAATTATTAAAAGGCGCTTAATTTAAGCGCCTTTTTTCCCTTACACTTATCTAGACATCAAATAAAAAAGCTGTACTTTAAATGTATGGCAGACAAAACGTTAAATGAAATAAGAGAAACATTTTTAAATTATTTTGAAAAAAATGATCATAAGATAGTTGAGTCTGGTAATTTAGTTCCAAATAATGATCCAACATTGATGTTTGCTAATTCTGGAATGGTTCAATTTAAAAATGTATTTACTGGATTAGAGAAAAGAGATTATCTTAGAGCAACTACATCTCAAAAATGTGTAAGAGCAGGTGGTAAGCATAATGACTTAGAAAATGTTGGTTATACACCAAGACATCACACATTTTTTGAAATGCTTGGAAATTTTTCTTTTGGTGATTACTTCAAAGAAGAGGCAATAAGCTATGCCTGGAATTTAATAACTAAAGATTTGGGAATTGATAAAAAACGTCTTTATGTAACAGTATTTCATGATGACGAAGACAGTTTTAATTTTTGGAAGAAGATAGCAGGTTTTAGTGATGATAGAATTATAAGAATATCCACATCAGATAATTTTTGGTCAATGGGAGATACAGGGCCATGTGGGCCATGCTCAGAAATTTTTTATGACCATGGAGAGCACTTAGATGGAGGACTTCCTGGATCAAAGAATGAGGATGGCAACAGATTTATTGAAATCTGGAACCTTGTATTTATGCAATATGAACAAATTTCAAAAGACAAAAAAATTGATCTTCCGAAACCATCAGTTGATACTGGCATGGGTCTTGAAAGAGTAGCTGCATTATTACAAGGAACTCACGACAATTATAAAACAGACCATTTTAATAAATTAATTCAATCTGCATCAGATTCATTAAATATTAAAGTGAATGAAACCAACAATTCTAGCTTTAGAGTAATAGCTGATCATTTACGAGCAAGTTCATTTTTATTAGCAGAAGGTGTTTTACCCTCAAATGAAGGCAGAGGATACGTACTTAGAAGAATTATGAGACGTGGAATGAGACACTCACACTTATTGGGTTCGAAGGAACCAATCTTCTATGATATTTTTAAAACGTTATTGGAAGAGATGTCTAATAATTATCCAGAACTTGAAAGAGCACAGTCTCTAATAAAAGAAACTTTAAAAACAGAAGAGGAAAAGTTTTTAGTTTTATTAGATCGAGGAATTAAAATTTTAAATGAAGAGGTTAATAAAGTTAAAAAGATACTACCTGGTGAAGTTGCTTTCAAACTTTATGACACATATGGTTTTCCATTAGATTTGACAGAAGATATTTTAAAAAATAAATCATTAAAAGTTGATGTTGAGAAGTTCGATTTACTGATGAAAGAAAGTAAGGAATTAGCAAAAAAAAATTGGAAAGGCTCAGGAGACAGTTCGTTAAATAAAATATGGTTTGGTATTAGAGATAAATTGGGAGCAACAGATTTTTTAGGATACAGTACAGACAAATCTGAAGGTGTAATAACTTTAATTCTTAAAGAAAATAAAGAGGTAGAAGAACTTGAAGAAAATGATGAAGGAATTATAATTACAAATCAAACACCCTTTTATGGAGAATCTGGTGGACAAGTAGCTGATATGGGAACACTTTCTAATGAAAGTTTTGAATTTCAGGTATCTGACGTACAAAAAAAACTAGGAGATTTATTTGTACACTGTGGAAAAGTTAAAAAAGGGTCTATTAAAATAAATAATATTGTGGAATTAAAAATTGACACTGAAAGAAGAAAAAATATTAGAGCTTATCACTCGTCAACACATTTATTACATGAGTCATTAAGAAGAGTTTTGGGAGAGCATGTGACTCAAAAAGGATCTTTGGTCGATTCGGATAGACTAAGATTTGATTTTAATCATATGAAAGCTATTTCTGATGAAGAAATAAATAAAATAGAGCAGAATGTTAATGCAATAATTGAAAAAAAAACTGAAGTTAAAACAAGAATAATGACACCTAAAGAAGCAGTTAAAAATGGAGCATTAGCCTTATTTGGTGAAAAATATGCTGAAGAAGTAAGGGTGTTATCAATGGGGGAAGAAAAAGATAAATACTTTTCAACAGAACTATGTGGAGGAACGCATGTTAAAAATACTTCAGAAATCGGAACATTTAAGATAATTAGCCAATCCTCAATAGCTGCTGGAGTAAGAAGAATTGAGGCGTTAAGAGGCAATCAGTTAAAGGATTATTTGAAGAATAGGAAAGAACTTTCAAATTTATCAATTCAAAAAAATGAAGAAATTATAAAGGTTTTATCAGACAAGATAGTTAAACTTGGGGGAAAACCAAATGTTGAAAACAAAGATTATCCTTCTTTAATAAAAGATCTTAATAAACAATTCGAACAACTTTCTGTTGGCTTAATTTTAAAAGATAAAACAAAAAATACGATTAATGATCAAGTTATTAACGGCATACAAATAAGATTTCAGAAAATTTTAGATCTCCCTTTTAAAGATTTACGTAAATTAATAGATAAAGGTAAAAAAGAAATTAAAGAGGGGATAATAATTATTTATTCAATTAATGAAAATAAAGTTGGATTAGCAGTTGGTGTTACTAAGGCTCTCTTAGATAAATTTGATGCTGTAAAAATTGCTAAAGTAGGATCTGAAATTATTGGTGGAAAAGGAGGTGGGGGTAGAAATGATTTTGCTCAGGCTGGTGGAACTCTATCTGATAAAATTGAAGAATCGTTTGAAAGTATAAAAAAATTAATTAATTAAGTTTTTTTTTAAGTTGACTATCTAGCTCATCTAAAAATTGATTTGTAGTTAAATATTTGCTTGATGGTCCAATTAAAATCGCAAGGTCTTTAGTCATTGATCCATTTTGAACACAATCAATACAAACATCCTCTAATGTTTTTGAAAATTTAATTAATTCACTGTTATTATCTAATTTACCCCTATGAGCCAATCCTCTCGTCCAGGCAAATATTGATGCAATTGGATTAGTAGAGGTTTCTTTACCTTGTTGATGCATTCTATAATGTCTTGTAACTGTACCGTGTGCAGCTTCGGCCTCCATTGTTTTTCCGTCTGGCGTTAAAAGTACACTAGTCATCAATCCTAAAGAACCATATCCTTGCGCCATAGTATCAGACTGAACATCACCATCATAATTTTTACAAGCCCAGATATATTTGCCACTCCATTTCATTGCACATGCAACCATGTCATCAATTAATCTATGCTCATAAGTGATTTTTAATTTTTCAAATTTTGTTTTAAATTCTTTTTCAAAAATATCTTGAAAAATATCTTTAAAACGACCATCATATTGTTTTAAAATTGTATTTTTTGTTGAAAGATACACAGGCCAACCTTTAATCAAACCATAACCAAAACAAGATCTTGCAAAGTCCTCTATAGATTTATCTAAATTATACATTGATAAAGCTATTCCAGGTCCAGGGAAATTAAAAACCTCATACTTTATTTCTTTAGTACCATCTTCAGCTGTCCACTTGACTTCCATTTTTCCTTTTCCCGGAACTTTAAAATCTGTTGCTCTATACTGATCTCCAAATGCGTGTCTTCCAATAATTACAGGGTCAGTCCATGAAGGGACTAATTTAGGAATATTTTTGCAAACAATAGGTTCTCTAAAAACAGTACCTCCAATAATGTTTCTTATAGTTCCATTAGGAGATCTCCACATTTTTTTTAAGTCGAACTCCTCTACTCTTGCTTCGTCTGGAGTGATTGTTGCACATTTAATTCCAACACCAATTCTTTTAATTGCTGAGGCTGAATCTATTGTTATTTGATCGTTAGTGTTATCACGGCTTTTCATGCCTAAATCAAAATACTCTATACCCAAATCTAAATAAGGAAGGATAAGCTTACTCTTAATAAACTTCCATATTATTCTTGTCATTTCATCGCCATCAAGTTCAGCAACTGGGTTTTTAACGTTTATTTTAGGCATATTTGAATAATATATAATATTAATTGTAATTTAGTGCTTTATATACATATTAATAAAAAATTATCAAATAGAAGCTTATGTTAGAGAAGATTTTTCCAAAAATTCACACAGAAGGTTATAAATTTTTAGCTATTGCTATTTTTATAACTATCTTTTTAAATTTTATAAATTCATTTATTGGTTTGTTAGGAGTGGTCTTGACTATTTGGGTTTATTACTTCTTTAGAGATCCTGAAAGAATCTCAATTAATGATGATGAATATTTAACAAGTCCTGCTGATGGCGAAGTGCTAATGGTTCATGAGGTAGAGGGTCCAAAAGAATTGAATTTAGAAAATAAAAAATTTACCAAGATAAGTATATTTATGAATATTTTTGACTGCCATGTTAACAGATCACCCTGTGAAGGAAAAATTTCAGAAATATTTTATAAACCAGGAAAATTTTTAAACGCGTCTCTTGATAAAGCGAGCGAAGATAACGAAAGAAATTATTATAAAATTAAAAATAACTTTGGGGAAGAAATTATTGTTGTTCAAATTGCGGGATTAATTGCTAGGAGAATAATCTGTGAAACATCAAAAGATCAGCAACTAAAACAAGGTGAAAGAATTGGCATGATAAGGTTTGGAAGTAGAGCTGATGTTTATTTTGAAAATTATAAATCATTAGTTAAAGTTGGACAAAAAACAATTGCAGGTGAAACTTTACTAGCTAAAAAATAGCTTATGGAACAACCCAAAAATAATTTTAAAATTGTATCTGATAAAAAAGCAAGAATGATTTTACCCAATGCTATTACTTTAATTGGAGTATGCATTGGTTTAAGTGCAATAAAATTTGCTTTAGATGGTAAATTTGCACTCTCAGTAGTTGCGATATTATTTGCTGGTCTTATGGATGCATTGGATGGTCGTATAGCAAGATTAATTAAAGGAACATCTAAAATGGGAAAAGAACTCGATTCACTTGGAGATGTTATTAGTTTTGGTGTTGCACCAGCATTTATAATGTATTTTTGGAGTCTGCAGTATCTAGATAAAATTGGCTGGTTTGTGTGCTTAATATATGTAGTCTGTGTTGCTTTAAGACTTGCAAGATTTAATGTTTCTTCAACTGATGAACTCACATGGAAAGATAACTTTTTTGAAGGAGTACCAGCTCCTGCCGGAGGTATTATTGTTTTAATGCCTCTAATATTTAGCTTTAGTGGTTTGGGTGATTTTTTTTATAAAATTAATTACGATATTATTGTACCAATATTTTTTATTACAGTCTCGCTTTTTCTAATAAGTACAGTTCCAACTTACTCTTTTAAAAAAATAGTTATTCCAAGAAACATTACAAAATTTGTATTGTTTGGAATGGTTTTATTTTTTGGGGCACTTTTGGTGTATACGTTCAAAATTCTTACTATAAGTATTTTTGTATATTTAGCTTTAATTCCAATAAGTTATTTTCATTATAAAAAAATAAAAAAAGAAAAAAATATTACTGATGAAAAAAATGAAAATGAAGAATTTGAAGATATATTGTAGATGAAAAAAAACGTAATTGTTTCATTAGCAGATGCCAACTACTTTGAATTACTTAACGAATTAGTGGATTCAATTAAAAGGTTTGAAAAAAGCAAAGATACAGCGATCTGTATTCTTGATGCTGGACTTACAGTAGAACAGAAAAAACTTTTATCAAAAAAAGTTGACGAAATTAAATCAGCCGAATGGGATATTGAAGTTCCAGCGCTTAAAGTTAAAGGAAAAGAATGGTTAAAAAGTCAAGTATCAAGAGCCTTTTTACCCAAATATTTTCCAAATTATGAAAAATATTTATGGATAGATTGTGATGCTTGGGTTAATGATTGGACCTCTATCGAATTGTATTTTAAGGCCTGTGAAAATGGTAAATTGGGAATTACCCAAACATTAGGACCTGGTTACAAGATAATGTCCAAAGTCAACTGGCTATTTGGAAAGGTAGCAATAATTAAATCACAAAATTTTAAACATGCAATTAAATCTAAAATAGGTCTGTCTAAAGCAAGGAAGCTAGCTTTTGCTCCACACATAAACATAGGTGTCTTTTCGTTAGAGAAAAACTCACCAGGCTGGACATCGTGGCAAAAGAATCTTGATCAAACATTAAAATCTGGAAATATTTTTGGTTCCGAAGGTTTAGCTATTAATATGTCTGTGTATATAGACGACATAGAAACTGAATTTTTACCTTTAAATTGTAATTGGATTGCTAGTAATTTATTACCAAAGTTTAACGAGGCAGAAAATACATTTGTTGAACCTTACTTACCAAACTATAAAATAGGAATAATGCATTTAGCGGCAGGAATTTGGGATGACGATAAAGATATGAGGCTAGATAAGAGTGTTAAAATTAAGATTCTATCTATCCAGAAAAATTTATTATCTAAAAGTTTAAGATTTGGTTTGTAATTGAAAAAAAATAGAATCTCTAAAAATTGGATCAATAAACAAAAAAGAGATATTTATGTTAGACAATCTCAAGTGGATGGATATAGAGCAAGATCTGCTTATAAATTAATAGAAATTGATGAAAAATTTAAGATATTAAAAAATGGAATATCTATAATCGATTTAGGAGCATCACCTGGTAGTTGGTCTCAATATATTGCAAGAACTGTAAAAAGCGGAAGATTAGTTTCGATCGACATAAAAGGAATGGAGGAAATTGAAAATACAATCCAAATCAAGGGTGATTTTACAGAGGCAGATTCTCAAGATAAAATTAAAAGTTTATTTAAATCAAAAGTTGATGTTGTAGTATCTGACATGGCTGTTAATACAACAGGTATAAAAGATATTGATGCGATATATACTGGTGAACTAGCAATGGAGGCAATGAACTTTTCTAAGAATATGCTAGTTAAAGAGGGACGCTTTGTCTCTAAAATTTTCTTAGGCTCATCATTTAATGAAATAGTTGCTTTGGGAAAAAAAATATTTAAAGAAGTGAAGGTATTTAAGCCGAAAGCTAGTAGAAAAGAATCTAAGGAAAGCTTTATTATTTGTAAAATATTAAGATAGGGTCTTTAATTTTAAAAAGAATCGTATATAAATTATTATGGATCCTATTAAAGAAGCCCTCACTTTTGATGACGTAACAATGGCCCCAAAATACTCAGAAGTTTTACCTTCAGAGGTTGATACGACTGTAAAATTATCAAGTAATTTAACATTAAAAATTCCACTACTATCATCTGCTATGGATACAGTAACAGAGAGTAAAATGGCTATTGCTATAGCAAAGGCTGGAGGTATAGGTGTCATACATAGAAACTTGGATATTAAAAAACAAATTAAAGAAATCAAAAAAGTAAAAAAATTAAAATTATTAGTTGGAGCAGCGGTTGGGGCTGGTCCTCTGGAACTCAAAAGAGCAGATGCAATTCTAAAAGAAAAAGTGGATTTAATTGTGGTGGATACAGCACATGGACACAGCAAAAAAGTTGCTGAAATCATAAAAGCAATAAAGAAAAAGAAAACAAATAAAACTGCTCTATGTGCGGGAAATATAGCAACAACCGAAGCTGCAAAATTTTTGATAAAACTAGGAGTAGATATAATTAAAGTTGGAATTGGCCCAGGTTCAATATGCACAACGAGGTTAGTAGCAGGCATTGGCGTACCGCAACTAAGTGCAATACTTGAAGTAAATAAAGGTGTAAAAAATAATAAAGTAAAAATTATATCAGATGGTGGTATTAAATATTCAGGAGACCTGGCAAAAGCACTATCTGCAGGAGCAGATGCAATAATGATAGGTTCTTTGTTTGCAGGTAGTACAGAAACGCCAGGTAAAATGATTAAAAAAAATGGAAAATTATTTAAAAGTTTTAGAGGTATGGGATCAGTTGGAGCAATGAATAAAGGGTCTGCTGATAGGTATTTTCAAATAAAACAAAAAGATGCATCTAAGTATGTGCCAGAAGGAGTAGAAGGCTTTGTAAAATATAAAGGAGATGTTAAAAGCATAATTTACAAATTAATAGGAGGGCTTAAATCATCTATGGGATATCTTGGTGCTAAAAAGGTGCATAACTTAAAAAAAAATCCTAACTTTGTAAAAATAACTAAAGCAGGTTTCTATGAAAGCATGGTTCATAATGTTGATGAGGTTAAAAAGGATAATAAATACTAATGATAAAAAAAATTAAGTTAACATTGATCATATTATTAATTTTAAATTTTTCAAATTCACTTTTTGCAGATAATCATTTTTTTATCGAGGGTGAAAAAAAATATATAGAAAAAAAATATGAAGAATCTAAGTTTTTGTTTCAAAGGAGTATTGTTTTAAATCCCAAGGATACAAATTCATATCTGTACTTAGCTAAAATTTATAATTTTGAAAAAAATAAAAAAGAAGAAGAAAAAAATATTAATACAGTGCTTCTTTTAGATCCCGTTAATGAAGAAGCTATATATATGTTAATAGAAATTGAAATCAAGAAATCAAACTATTCAAGAGTTAAAGAGTTAACAGAAAAATTTTCAAAGATTTGTAAAAACTTATGTGAAAAAAAAACTTTTATTTTAGAGTCCTTAAGAAATTTGGAACCCAAAAATGAGTCTTAGTCACAACTTAAATAAAATTCTTATAATAGATTTTGGATCACAATTTACTCAACTAATTGCTAGAAGAGTAAGAGAATTTGGTGTGTATTCTGAGATTGTTAGTCATAAAAAAATTAATAGTAGTGAAATTATTAAAAAAAATATAGGTGGAATAATTCTTTCAGGTGGTCCTCTTAATGTTTATGAAAATAATAAATTTAACTTTGATAAAAAAATTTTAAAATTAGGTGTACCAGTTCTTGGTATATGCTTTGGGCACCAAATACTATCCAAAGAATTAGGTGGAAGTGTTAAAAAATCAAAACATAGAGAGTTTGGTCTTGCGACAATAAATAAAATTTCAAATAGCATCTTAACAAAAAACTTTTTTAATAAAAACAATACCAGTAATGTTTGGATGAGTCATGCTGATCAAGTGTCTAAAATGCCTAAAAATTTTAAAATTGTTGCATCAACACAAACCTCTAAATTAACAATAATTGAAAACTCCAAAGATAATTTTTATGGTGTTCAATTTCATCCAGAGGTAACACATACGCATAAGGGTAAAATTTTATTAGGTAATTTCCTTTTTCTTATATGTAGGATTAAAAAAAATTGGTCTTCAAAAGATCAAAAATTAAAATTAATAAAAGAAATTAAAGATCAAGTAGGTGACAACAAAGTAATTTGTGGTTTATCAGGTGGAGTTGATAGTAGCGTTGTCGCACAACTTTTGAGTAAAGCTATTGGCAAAAACTTAACATGTATTTTTGTTAATAATGGTCTTTTGAGAAAAAATGAGGAAACCCAAGTAGTGAATACATTTAAAAATAAATTAAAAATAAATTTATTATATGTCAATGCTGAAAAAGAATTTATAAAAAAACTAACAAATGTTTCTGATCCTGAAAAAAAAAGAAAAATTATTGGAAATTTATTCATTAAAATATTTGAAAGATATGCTAAAAAAATTAAAAAAGTAAAATTTCTTGCACAAGGAACTCTTTATCCTGACTTGATTGAAAGCAAATCAGTAACTGGAAGCCAAACATCAAAAATAAAATCTCATCATAATGTTGGTGGTCTTCCCAAAAGAATGAAGTTAAAACTAGTTGAGCCTTTAAAATTTTTATTTAAAGATGAGGTCAGAAAACTAGGATTAGAGCTTAAGCTATCAAAAGACATAATATCCAGACATCCTTTTCCTGGTCCAGGTCTAGCAATAAGAATGCCTGGCATTATAACTAATGAGAAAATAAAAATCTTAAAAGAAGCAGATTACTATTTTATTAAAGCATTAAGAGATCATGGCTTGTACCATAAAATTTGGCAGGCTTACGCTGCATTACTTCCTGTAAAAACTGTTGGTGTGATGGGAGATAATAGAACTTATGAACATATTTGCCTCTTAAGAGCAATCACATCAGAGGATGGAATGACTGCAGATTTTTTTGATTTTCCAAAAGGCTTTATGCAGTTAATTTCCAATAAAATTATCAATAATATTAGAGGTATAAATAGGGTTGTTTATGATGTTACCTCAAAACCACCAAGTACTATTGAGTTAGAATAATTTTTTTGCAATGTTAAATGTCTTTAGGTGATAAGTTGATAAAATAATGAAAAGTAAATTCTACGAAATATTTAAAAAAAAAAATAAATCTAAAATTGTTTGTTTAACAGCTTACTCTAAGAATATTGCTCAAATTATAGATAATCATTGTGACATAGTTCTAGTTGGAGATTCTCTGGGATCTGTTTTGTACAATTATAAATCAACAAGAAATGTAACGCTTGATATGATGATAGAACATTCTAAGAGTGTAAAGATGGGAATTAAAAAAAGTCTTATGGTTGTAGATATGCCTCATAACACTTATCGAAATAGTTTTGAAGCTCTAAAAAATGCAAAAATGATTATTGCAAAAACAAAATGTGATGCGGTTAAATTAGAAGGTAGTACTAAAATTTACCATATAATTAAGACATTGATTAAGAATAAAATTCAAGTGATGGGACATTTAGGTATTCTCCCTCAGTCTGCTAAAAATTTTAAAGCTAAGGGAAAAAAGATAACTGAAAGAAAAAGTCTTTTAAAAGATGCAAAACTTCTAGAGAAATTGGGAGTTTTTTCTATTGTGCTCGAATGTGTGGATAGTTCTTTAGCAAAAGAAATTACCAACACTATACATATCCCAACTATTGGGATTGGTGCATCTGCTAATTGTGATGGGCAGGTATTAGTCACTGATGATCTAATTGGATTGAATCCTATAAATGTGAGATTTGTTAAAAAATATACAAATATTTCAAAACAAATTAACTCTGCTATTATAAAATTTAAGAATGATGTTAAGTCAAAAAAATTTCCCAATAAAAAACACAGTTATTAATAGATGAATTTTACTAAAGAAGAATATAAAACACGATTAAAAAAAGTGCAAAGATCAATGCTAGAAAAAGGTATAGAGCTGTTGATCTCTAGCGATACAGCCAATATGAATTACTTAACTGGTTATGATGCTTGGTCATTTTATTATGCACAAGCTGTAGTAGTCCATGTAAATGCTGAAGAGCCATTATGCTGGGTAAGAAAGCAAGATTCAGGTGGTGCTTATATAAAAACTTATTTAAAAAATGAGAATGTTTTGGTTTATGATGAAAAATATATTCATACATGGCCACTCCATCCTTATGATAACCTTGTAGATATTATTAAAAAGAGAAAATGGGATAAACTTACAATTGGCTTAGAAATGGATAGTCATTATTTCACAGCTTATTGTTACGAAAAAATAAAAAAAGGTTTACCAAATGCTAAATTAACAGATTCTAAAAGACTAGTTAACTGGGTAAGAGTAGTTAAATCTAATGCTGAGATTGAGCTTATGAAATCAGCAGCAATAATCTCTCAAAAAGGAATGAAAACAGCAATTGATGTTATAAATCCTGGCGTAAGACAGTGTGATGCTGTGGGTGAAATTCAAAAAGCATTATTTTATGGCACACCAGAGTTTGGAGGAGAATATTCTAGTATTGCAACACTGCTGCCAACAGGAAAAGGTACTTCGGCATCACATCTAACAGCAACACAAGATAAGTTTGTTGAGGGTGAGGCTACAATTATTGAACTTTCAGGGGTATATCAAAGATACCATTGTCCAATGGCCAGAACAGTTTTACTTGGAAAGCCTGATCAAAATAAAATTGATACTATGAATAAAACTAATGAGGCTCTTCAAGCTGGAATAGATGCTACAAAACCTGGGCAAACTGCAGACGATGTTGCGCAAGCTTTTTGGAAAATATTAGATAAGTATGGAATAGAGAAAACATCTAGAACAGGGTACTCAATAGGCATTGGTTATCCACCAGATTGGGGTGAACATACGTTGAATATATCCAAAGGAGATATGACAATTTTAGAACCAAATGTAACTTTTCACATGATTGCAGTGATGCAATTTGGTGATTGGGGTGTTGAAGCTTCTGAAGCAATACGAATAACTGACAAAGGGTGCGAGTTATTCTGCGATTTCCCAAAAGATCTACACATTAAATAATCAAAATAAAAAAACTTGATAAAAAACTCAACTAATGTTTTAAATCTCTAGAAAATTATGTCAAAAAATAATGAATTTGTTAAATTTGATAATGTAGACAAAAGCTACGATGGTAAAATCTTAGTTGTTAAAGGTTTACAATTAGATATCGCTGAAGGTGAATTTGTAACAATGTTGGGACCCTCTGGTTCTGGAAAAACAACATGTTTAATGATGTTGGCAGGTTTCGAAACACCAACACATGGGGAAATTTATTTAGATGGTAATGCAATTTCAAACATTCCACCTCATAAAAGAGGAATAGGAATGGTATTTCAAAATTATGCTTTGTTTCCTCATATGACCGTATATGAAAATTTAGCATTTCCATTAAGAGTGAGAAAAATTCCAAAAGATGAAGCAGATAAAAAAATCGATAAAGCGTTATCAATGGTATCTCTCCAAGGTTTTGAAGCAAGAATGCCAATGCAATTATCAGGAGGACAACAACAAAGGGTAGCAGTTGCAAGATCATTAGTGTTTGATCCCCAAGTTGTATTGATGGATGAGCCACTTGGCGCATTAGACAAAAATTTAAGAGAAAGCATGCAGTACGAGATCAAACATATCCATGAAAGTATTGGCGTAACAGTAGTTTATGTAACTCATGATCAAACTGAAGCATTAACAATGTCAAGCCGTATTGCAGTATTCAACGATGGTAAAGTTCAACAACTTTCGAGTCCAGATGAACTATATGAAAGACCTGTTAACTCTTTTGTAGCAGAATTTATTGGGGAAAATAATACATTTGATGGAAATGTTAGTGATATCACAGGAGACACTTGTAAAGTTAAATTAACTGATGGTACTGAAATTTTAGCAAATCCGATTTCGGTTAAGGCTAAAGGAGAAAAAACCACTGTCTCATTGAGACCTGAACGAGCTTTGATTAATCCAAAAGATAAAATGGACAATAATCATAAAGGTAAAATTGAAGAAATTATTTATCATGGTGATCATACAAGAGTTAGAATTAATTTATTAGGTAATAATCAATTCATTTTAAAAATTCCCAACAGTACATCTAATTTAGATGTTAAATTAGGTAATGATATTAATGTTGGATGGAATATAAAAGACAGTAGAGCGCTAGACCCAAAATAAGAAATCTAAATTTACCCAAAAAATAAAGGCAAATTGGCCACAATCAGCTGTTGACTAAACATACCTATATTGTTTTACTTTCACTTTATAAAATAACAAACGTTAACGTTAAATAGGAGAGAAAATGAAAAAATTAAGTAAATTATTACTTGCTCTATCTTTT
>Ga0114997_10002966_pt1 | contig 13469 bp, 8 predicted proteins | sample ArcticOcean_MG_C_2_FD_87045 | JGI IMG/M metagenome (GOLD analysis project Ga0114997, IMG submission 87045) | Marine microbial communities from western Arctic Ocean - ArcticOcean_MG_CB4_136 | ecosystem: Environmental > Aquatic > Marine > Oceanic | place: Arctic Ocean: Canada Basin | collected... | reverse complement strand
CGCTCCACCACCATGTATTTTTGTAAGCACATCTTTAGAAAATCCTTTTATTGACTCTCTTGCTACTATTTTTCCGCCTATAGCTGCTTGAATTGGAATCATAAAATTATGTCTTGGAATGAGATCTTTTAATTTTTCACAAACTTGCCTTCCAGTTGTTTGTGCAAAATCTTTATGAATTATCATTGCCAGAGCATCAACTGGCTCTGTGTTTACTAGAATTCCTAGTTTAACCAAATCACCTTCCTTGTGGCCCGTTATTTCATAATCGAAACTAGCATATCCACTTGAAACTGATTTTAATTTATCATTAAAATCAAAAACAACTTCGTTTAAAGGAAGATCGTATGATAAAATAGCTCGGTTTCCTGAATAACTAAGATTAGTTTGTACCCCTCTTTTATTTTGACAAATTTTTATTATTGGACCCAAATATTCATCTGGTGTAATGATGGTTGCCTTAATCCATGGCTCTTCTATTTTTAGAATCTGCGTAGGATCAGGCATATGAGATGGATTTTGTAAATCAATAACTTCACCTTTAATTTTATAAACCTTATAAATAACACCAGGGGTAGTGGTGATTAAATTGACACCAAACTCTCTCTCAAGTCTTTCAGTGATAATTTCTAAATGTAATAAGCCAAGAAATCCACATCTAAAGCCTAAGCCTAATGCGCTAGAAGATTCCGCATCATAAGAAAAGCTTGAATCATTTAATTTTAATTTCCCTAAACCGTCTTTTAATTTTTGGTATTCGGAACTATCTACTGGAAACATTCCACAAAAAACTACTGGCTTACTAGGTTTAAATCCTGGTAAGGGATCTACGATAGGATTTGCGGCATCACATATCGTATCTCCAACCTTTGTTTCGGATAAAGTTTTAATACCAGCAATTATAAATCCTATTTCTCCAGAATTTAATTCATCTATATCTGTGGGTTTAGGTGTAAAAACACCCACTTTTTCAATAAAATACTCTTGATCATTGGACATTAATTTAATTTTCATATTCTTTTTTATTTTTCCATTAACAACCCTAACTAAAATCACTACCCCTAGATAAGTATCGTACCAACTATCAACCAATAATGATTTTAACTTGTCCGACACTTTTCCTTTCGGTGCTGGTAAAATTTTTATAATTGATTCTAAAATCTCATCAACGCCTGCGCCAGTTTTTCCTGAGCAGCTAATTGCATTTGATGTATCTATACCTATTACATCTTCAATTTCTTTTTTAGTTTTTTCAACATCTGATGCTGTTAAATCTATCTTATTCAAAATTGGTATAACCTCATGATTAATTTCTAATGCTTGATAAACATTAGCTAAAGTTTGTGCTTCAACTCCTTGTGTGCTATCAACTATTAATAAAGACCCTTCACATGCTGACAATGAACGACTAACTTCATATCCAAAATCAACATGGCCTGGAGTATCAATTATATTTAAAATATAATCTTTTCCATCTTTAGCTTTATATTTTAACTTAACTGTTTGAGCTTTAATGGTAATACCTCTTTCTCTTTCTATATCCATAGAGTCAAGTACTTGAGATTTCATTTCTCTATCAGTTAGTCCTCCACATTTATGAATTATTCTGTCTGCTATTGTAGATTTTCCGTGGTCAATGTGTGCAATTATTGAGAAATTACGTATTCTTTCTATATCGGACATTAAGATCTTAGGGTTGCGCCAGCTATGTTTTGAACTGTAGATATAATTTTTTTACTTATTTCTTCTATATCTTTTTCACTTAAAGTTTTATCTTTTGGTTCCAATGTTACGTTAAAAGCAATAGATTTTTTTCCATCTTCAATATTTTCACCTTGATAAACATCAAAAATTTTTACATCTTTAATTAATTCTTCATCAATACCTTGTACTAGTTTAATAATTTCGCCAGAGCTATATTTTTCTTCAATTACAAATGCAAAATCTCTAATTACTTTTTGGTAATCTGAAATAATAAATTGTGGTTTCGTGTCTCTAACTTTTTTTATTGATATTGGAATATTATCTAAAAATATTTCAAAACCTAATACATTTTCAACTCTTAAATCTAATTTTTTTACAATTGATGGATGAATTTCTCCAAAGTAAGCTAAATCAGGTCCATTAATGGATCCCAATGATAGCACCCCTGATCTACCTGGGTGGTACCATTTTTTTACTTTATTGCTAACTACAATTTTTGAAAGGTCTATACCAATTTCAGCTAAGGTTCTTATAGCATCATTTTTTATATCAAAAACATCAAAATTTCTTTCTTTTTCTATCCAATTTTTTCTGGAATATTTTCCAGTCTTAATTGCACCAACCATTGTTAATTGTTCTCCAGGTTTTTTACCTCTAAAAACTGGACCAATTTCAAACAACATAAGATCTTCAAAATTTCTATGTATGTTTTTCTTTGCACCCACCATTAAATTGGAATAAAGCGAAGATCTCATAACATTTAAATCGCTAGATATTGGATTTGATAATCTAATCTCTTCTTTTAATTCAGAAAAAAAATTGTCTACTTTTGAATCGGTAAAAGACCATGTAATAGCTTCCATAAAGCCTCTTGAAGCAACTGATCTCTGAGTAAAATGGAAAAGCTTTTGCTTATGACTTAACGTTTCTTTAATATTTTCCTTTTCTGGATTTATTAAAGGTATCTTATTATATCCTTTGATCCTTACTAGTTCTTCTACAAGATCTATGTCTTCTTTAAGATCGGGTCTCCATGTTGGGGGTAAGACTTTAACGCTTTTTTTTCCTACTTTTAAATCGCAGCCAAGCGAAGCTAATATTTTTTTAGTTTCTAAATTTGTAATAGAAAAACCAATAATATTTTGGAATTTTTCATAACTAAGATCAATTATTTTTTTATTTCTTTTTAAATTTCCTACAATTGATAATTTGCTAGGTTCTCCACCACATATATCTAAAACCATACACATTGCTAATTCTAAACCTATTTTAATAGAATTGGGGTCTATACCTCTTTCAAATCTGTATTTAGCATCAGTATCAATATTTAATTTTTTTGAAGTTTTCCGAATCGCCTTAGGATAAAAATAAGCTGACTCTAATAAAATATTTTTAGATGAAAACTCCGTACCAGATCTATTTCCACCAATAATTCCACCAAGGCCCAATACGCCTGATTTATCAGTAATTGCACACATATGCTCATCAAGTATATATTTTTTATTGTCTAAAGCTTCGAATGACTCACCTTTTTTAGAATTTCTTACAATAATTTCTTTATTTATTTTTTCAGCATCATATGCATGCAAAGGTCTGTTTAGATCAAACATAATGTAATTTGTTATATCTACGATTGCTGAAATAGGTTTTAAGCCTAAAGACATAATTTTATTTTTTAACCAATCCGGACTCTCTTTATTTTGAACATTTTTTATATATATGCTTCCAAAAATACCACAACCTTGCTTATTTTCTTTATTAATTGAAACTTTAATTGGTTGTTTAAATTTTTGATTTATTCTAATTGGGGGTTGTTTTTTTAATTGACCCAAGCCGGATGCTGCCAAATCCCTAGCTATACCTCTAATCCCCAAACAATCTGGTCTATTTGGAGTCACTGATATATCTATAACTTGCTCGCCTTTGTTTTTAAAATATTTATTACCTATGTCATGTTCTTTTTTATTTAGTTCAATAATTCCATCTTTATCTGAAGATTGTTCAAGCTCACTTCCGGAACAAAGCATTCCGCATGACTCTATGCCTCTAATTTTTGCTACTTTAAGTTTCATTTTAGTTTTTGGAATTTCTGCACCTGGAGGGGCATAAACTGTAAACAACCCATCTCTTGCATTTTGAGCACCACAAACAACTTTTACTAAATTTCCTTTGCCAATATCAACATCACACAATTTTAATTTATCTGCATTTGGATGTTTTTTTGATTTGACAATTTTACAAATAATAAAATTATCTAATTCATTATTTAGAGAGTTTACACTTTCTACTTCTAAGCCAATTTCAGTTAAGCGGTCAACAACTTGATTTAGATTTGCTTTAGTGCTTAAATGATTTTTTAACCAAGAAAGAGTAATTATCATCTACTCAAACCTCTATAATTTGTTGGCACATCAAGTGGATCAAACCCATAAAACTCTAACCACCTAATATCACTTTCAAAAAAAGCTCGGAGATCATTAATTCCATATTTAAGCATTGCTAATCGATCTATACCCACACCGAAAGCGTATCCTTGATATTGTTTTGGATTTACTTTAGAGTTTTTAAGAACATTTGGGTGAACCATCCCACAGCCAAGAATCTCCAACCACTTGTCACCTTCCCCAATTTTGATTTTTCCATCTTGGATTTTATATCCAATATCAACTTCTGCTGATGGTTCGGTAAAAGGAAAATGGCTTGGTCTAAATCTTATTTTGACTTTGTCAACTTCAAAAAATTTTTTAACAAAATAATATAGGCAGCCTTTTAAGTGACCCATATTTATATTTTTATCAATATGTAATCCCTCTAGCTGATGAAACATGGGTGAGTGTGTTTGGTCGCTGTCACATCTATACGTTCTACCAGGTGCAATTATTTTAAATGGGGGTTTGCTTTTTATCATAGTTCTTATCTGAACTGGAGAAGTGTGAGTTCTTAAAAGTAACTCTTTAGAATGGTCAAGATAAAAAGTATCATGTGTATCTCTTGCGGGATGTTCTTCGGGTGTATTTAAAGCGGAAAAATTATAGTATTCATTTTCTATGTCTGGTCCTTCTTCGACTGAAAAACCAATTTCAGAAAAAATAGATGTAACTTCATCAATAACTTGAGAAACTGGATGAATCTTTCCAGAAAAAAAAGTTCTACCCGGTAAAGTTATGTCTATTTTTTCATCTTTGAGTTTTTTATTAATTTCTAATTGATCAAATTCAATAACTTTTTTTTCTATGATTTTTGTTACTTTAATTTTTAGATCATTGAGTTTAGAAGCATATTCTTTTTTTTGACTTTGTTCTAAACTGCCAATTTTTTTAAAAAGCTCAGTTAAGATTCCCTTTTTTCCAAAAATTTCCGTTTTAACTAAATCAAGTGAATTGCGATCTTTAATATTCTCTGATTTATTTAAAATATCATTTTCAATTTTAATAAAATTTTCCATATAAAAAGTTTTTTACTAATTCTTTACTTTATTGAAGATAATAGAAATATCTCTGTTAGTTAAGGGAGGATTGTACTTTTTTTACGATAGATTTAAACGCCTCAGGGTTGTTATAGGCAATATCAGCCAATACTTTTCTATCTAGCTTAATTCCTGATTTATTTAATCCATTTATAAACTTAGAATATGTAATACCCTCCGCTCTTACGCCAGCATTTATTCTTTGTATCCAAAGTGATCTAAATTCTCTTTTTTTTGCTCTTCTATCTCTATAAGCATATTGCATTGCTTTTTCTAAAGCTTGCTTTGCAATACGTATTGTATTTTTTCTTCTTCCGTATTGACCTTTGACTTGCTTTAAAACCTTTTTATGTTTTGCGTGGCTAGTTACACCTCTTTTTACTCTTGCCATATTATCCTCTCAAACTATAAGGCATATAAGATTTTACAATTTTAGTGTCTTGCTTTGACATAATTGTTGTGCCTCTTTGTTTTCTTATTTGCGAATTAGTTCTTTTAATCATACCATGTCTTTTATTAGCTTGTGGCATTTTTACTTTACCTTTAGCAGTAAATCTGAATCTTTTTTTAGCAGAACTTTTAGTTTTTAACTTTGGCATAAAATCAAGGCAGTTTATACAAATTTTATATTTGATTTACAATATAATTATGTTTCTACATAGGCTGCATTATCATAATAATCTGTCTTCCTTCAAACTTTGGGTGTACTTCGACTTTTCCTGCTGTAGATATATCATTTATTATCCTGGTCATTAGTTCTCTACCCAGGTTTGTGTGCTGCATTTCTCTTCCTTTAAACTTTACAGTAAATTTTACTTTATCTCCTTTTTCTAAAAATTTTTTTGCATTTTTTATTTTAAAATTGTAGTCATGCATTTCTGTAACTGGTCTGAGCTTAATTTCTTTAAGATTAACTATTTTCTGTTTTTTTTTAGCTTTATTTGTTTTTTTTTGTAAATCATATCTATACTTTCCAATATCTGTTATTTTACAAACTGGAGGTTTAGCGTTTGGAGATATTTCAATTAAATCTAACCCTTCTTCTCTTGCCATTTCAACAGCTTCTTTAATCGGAAAAGTTCCTAAATGTTTTTTGTCACTGCTAATAACTTGGACTTCAAGTGCACGGATTCTATCATTAGTTCTTGGTCCTTTTGGTCTTGTGGTTCTTTGGAAATAATTTTTTCTATTTAAAGCCACTTAGTTTATTAAAAATTTACTTTTTTTAGATATTTCTTTGATTGCTTGGTCCAGTGGCAAAGTTTCCTGATGTTCTGTTCCTAGTTTTCTTATAGTCACAGTGTTTTCTTCAACTTCCTTTTTTCCACAAATTAAAAGAAGTGGAACTTTAGATAACGAATGTTCTCTTATTTTGTAATTTATTTTTTGATTTTTTAAATCCACGTCGATGTTTATACCTGCTTTTGTACTTTCTTCAAATATCTTTTTTGCATAATTATCAAATTCTGAAGCAATTGGCAGAACTACTGCTTGTAAAGGAGCTAACCATAAGGGTAGTTTACCTGCGTAATGTTCAATTAAAATTCCAATAAATCTTTCTAGAGAACCAAATAAAGCTCTATGGAGCATCACAGGAATTTTTTTTGTTCCATCGCTAGCAATATAAGAGGCTCCAAGTCTTGCTGGAAGGTTTAAGTCTACTTGTAGCGTTCCACATTGCCAATCCCTACCTATGGCATCTCTTAGTACAAATTCTATTTTAGGTCCATAAAATGCTCCTTCACCTTTATTGATTTCATATTTTAATTTTGATTTTTTTACAGCTTCCAATAAAGCATTTTCTGATTTATCCCAAATTTTATCATCCCCGACTCTTGTGTTTGGTCTGTCAGAATATTTTAACAAAACATTTTCAAAACCTAGATCTTTATAAATTTCAAGTATTAAATTTGTTACAGTTAAACATTCTTCTGTAATCTGTTCTTCCGTACAAAATATGTGAGCATCATCTTGTGTGAAAGCTCTAACTCTTAATAAACCGTGCAGCGCACCTGATGGTTCATATCTATGAACTTTTCCAAATTCAGATAATTTAAGAGGAAGATCTCTGTAACTTTTTAATCCTTGATTAAATACTTGTATGCATCCTGGGCAATTCATTGGTTTAATAGCAAAAGTTTTTTTATCTGGCGTATCAGAAGTAAACATGTGTTCTCCAAATTTTTCCCAATGTCCAGATTTTTCCCACAATGATTTATCTAAGAGCTCAGGTGTATTTATTTCTTTATAACCCGCATTTTTTTGTTTTAATCTCATGTAATTAATAAGAGTTTGAAATAACGTCCAACCTTTATTGTGCCAAAAAACTGCACCAGGACTTTCTTCACGAAAATGAAATAAATCCATTTCTTTACCAAGTTTTCTATGATCTCTTTTTTCTGCTTCTTCTAATTTTAGAATATATTCATCTAATTCTTTTTTATTACGCCAACATGTTCCATAAATTCTCTGCAACATTTCATTATTCGGGTCACCTCGCCAATAAGCTCCTGAAACTTTAGTAAGTTTAAATGCTTTTCCTATTTTTCCTGTTGAAGAAAGATGTGGGCCTTTACACAAATCATGCCATTTTCCATGGTGATAAACAGATACTTCTTCATTTTCTGGAATATTTTTAATTATTTCTGCTTTGTAATGCTCTCCTATTTTTTCAAAATGCTTAATCGCTTCGTTCCTTTTCCACACTTCTCTTTTAGTTGCTACGTTACGATCAACTATTTCTTTCATTTTATTTTCTATTTTTTTAAGATCTTCATCAGTAAAAGGTATCTTACGAGAAAAATCATAATAAAAGCCATTTTCTATTACAGGTCCAATTGTTACTTGAGTTTTGGGAAACAATTCCTGAACTGCCATTGCTAAAATATGAGCAGCATCATGTCTCATAACTTCTAGGCCTTCTTTATTTTTTGAGGTGATTATTTTAACTTGGGCATCGCAGTCAATAGAATGACTTAAATCTTTAAGATCTCCATCAACACTCATAACACATGCTTCTTTTGCTAATGAAGCACTGATTTTTTTTGCTATTTCGAATCCGTCAATAGTTTTGGTAAATGGAATTTTTTTACCGTCAGTTAATTTTATATGGGGCATAAACTAAAGCAATCCTATCAATTTTTTATATTCAGTAAGTGTTGTATGACACATTTTATCAACATCAAATTTTTTAATAACATTTTTTCTTCCTTCTACTCCAATTAATTTTAATGAATTATAATCTTTTTGCATAATATTATATAATAAGTTAGCTAATTCGATAAAATCCTTATTTTTATATAAGAATCCTGTTTTACTTTTTACTATAGTTTCTATTGATCCTCCTATATTGCTAGCAATTATTGGAACCTCCATTGCTTGAGCTTCAACTGAAACTCTTCCAAACGCTTCAGGTTCAATGGAACATGAACAAACTAAATTAGCAATTCTATATGCAACTGGCATTTCTTCACAATGATCTATTAACTTAATTATTTTACTTAACCTATATTGCTCAACTAAACCTATAAGTTGTTTTTTATAAACATTTCTTCCTTGGTCGCTTCCAAGTATAATACCTAAAAAAGATTGTGCATTTTCTTGTTCATTAAGTATTTTTAAAGCTTCAATAAATACTTTTTGACCTTTCCAAGAAGTAAGCCTTCCTGGAAGTAAAATAATAAATTTATTTCTATCTACATTATATTTTTTTAAAAATTTATCAATTTTTGAAGGTACAATTTTTTTTGGATCAAAATAATTTAGATTAATACCTCTAAATATTACCAGCAATTTCTTATTATTTTTTAAAAAAAAATTACCATAATTATTATTAATATGAGAAAAGATAAAGTTGGATCCTGCTATCACTAGATCTGACCTAACCATAACAGAATTATAAAATTTTTTTAATCTATTATTAAAATTATAAGTTCCATGAAATGTTGTTACAAATTTTCTTAAAGTAATTTTTGTTGCAATCAAAGCTGACCATGCTGGTGCGCGACTTCTCGCATGTACAATGTCTATATTGTAGATCATTATTATAAAAGAAATTATTATTGAATTGGTAAAAATTAAAATGGGATTTTTTGAATGTACTGGTAATTTAAATACTTTTACTTTATTTTTATCAATATATTTAAGTAATTCTCCACCACTAGTAATAATACAAGATTTACAATTTTCCTCTGATAAATAGTGAGCCAAATCATAGCAGCCTGTTTCAGCGCCTCCATATCCTAGCTTAGGTATAATTTGTAAAACTTTTATTTTATTTTTCATATATTTTGAAATACTATAGTATGTTAATGAGTTACAAAAGATCGAAAGATTTTTCAATTTTTAAAAAAAAAAAAATCAAATATTTGCTATTAAACAACAAAAGCCAAATAACTGTGGTTTTTTTTCATGGTTTTATGTCGGATATGACTGGGAAAAAACCTAAAGAAATACAAAAATTCTGTGTTAAAAAAAAAATTAATTTCCTCAAATTTGAATATTCTGGCCACGGTAGATCATCAGGTGAATTTATAAACGGAAATATCTCTCAGTGGACTACAGAAGCAAAAAAATTGATTAAAGCGAAAGCGAAAAATAAATTAATTTTTGTTGGTTCAAGCATGGGAAGTTGGGTAGCTCTTAACCTAATGTCGTCATTTAAAAAAAAAATTAAAGGATTTATAGGTATATCTTCTGCTCCCGATTTTCTTGAAGAATTGATGTGGAAAAAATTTAATAAAAAAATAAAAAAAATAGTTATGACTAAAAAAATCTATAACCTAAAACGTGACCATTTTGTTTATCCTATTACCAAACAATTAATTGTTGATGGAAGAAAAAATAAAATATTAAACAAAAAACTCAATAATAAAATCAGCGTAACCTTATTGCATGGTTTAAAGGATAATGTTGTTCCATTAAAATTTTCAATAAAAATTTTAAAAATTTTTAAAAATGCAAAAAAAAAATTGATTAAAATTAAAAATGGTAATCATAGTCTTTCAAGAAATAGTGATTTAAAAAAAATTTCTAAGGAATTGGCAATTATGATAGCAAATTAAAAAAGCTTTTAAATAGCTTCTAGTATTTTTGTTTTTAAATTTATAGGTTCTGACAGCTTATCTAGCATTTCTTTTGGGCACACCTGTTTAAAATTTTTTAATTCATATTCTAAATTACTTAGTATTTTTTTTGCTACTTCAGACTTTGTTGCGTTGAAATGCTGTTGAACTAAATCTTTTAAACATTTAATCCAATACTCTGTTTCAGGTTTTTGCCATACTACAGAATTAGAATTAACATAATTTTCAAATTCTTCATGCGGATCATAAACAAAAGCCATTCCACCTGTCATTCCAGCTCCAAAATTATCCCCTACTTTTCCAAGTATAACTACAGTTCCTCCTGTCATATATTCACAACCATTTGAATCACACCCCTCTACAACCCCTTCTGCGCCAGAATTTCTAACTGCAAATCTTTCTCCTGATTGACCGGCGGCAAAAAGTTTTCCTGAAGTAGCTCCATACAGAACGGTATTACCAATTATAGTATTTTCATGACTCACTAAATTGCTCTCTTGTGGAGGTTTGACTATTATTGTTGCTCCAGATAGTCCTTTTCCTACATAATCATTCGCGTCGCCAGTAATATTTAACTTTAAACCTTTTATTCCAAAAGCTCCAAGTGATTGGCCAGCTGTGCCAGATAGATTTATAGTAATAGAATTTTCTTTAATTTTATCTTTGCCAAATTCTTTATAAATATAATGTGATAATCTAGTCCCAACAGCTCTATCTACGTTTTTAATTTTATAATCAAAAATAATATTATCATTTTTTTTAATTTCATTTTTTATATCTTCATAAATTTTTTCATCTAGATTTGGTGAAATCTTATTTATTACATTTGGCAAACTGTACCTTTTGTTTTTGCCGGGATCTGCCTGAACGAGTAACGGACTTAGATCTAAATCGTCTAAATTTGAAGTTCCTCTACTTACTTGCTTTAAAAGATCATTTCTACCAATAATATCGTTCAAGTTTTTAAATCCAAGTTCTGCTAAAATTTCTCTAACTTCTTCAGCTATAAATGTAAAAAGGTTTACAACCTTTTCTGGTGTGCCTGTAAATTTTGATCTTAAATTTTCATCTTGGGTGCAAACGCCTACTGGACATGTATTAGAATGACATTGTCGAACCATAATACATCCCATAGCTACTAGAGAAGTGGTTCCAATTCCAAATTCCTCAGCACCCATCATTGCAGCTATAACTACATCTCTACCAGTTTTTATTCCACCATCAGTTCTTAGAGTAATTTTATGTCTTAATTTATTTAAAGTTAAAATTTGATTTACTTCACTTAGGCCCATTTCCCAAGGGATCCCAACAAACTTCACACTAGTTTGAGGGCTAGCTCCTGTACCTCCGGAGTGTCCCGAAATCAAAATTACATCAGCCTTTGCTTTGGCGACGCCTGCAGCAATAGTTCCTACCCCACTTGACGCTACTAATTTCACACCAACTCTCGCTTTAGGGTTAGATTGTTTAAGATCATAAATAAGCTGAGCTAAATCTTCTATAGAATAAATATCATGATGTGGGGGCGGTGATATTAGTGTTACCCCTGGAGTTGAGTGTCGTAGTTTTGCAATTTCATTGGATACTTTGAAACCTGGTAGCTGACCTCCTTCTCCTGGTTTAGCGCCTTGAGATATTTTTATTTCTATTTCATCGCAATTATTTAAATATTCTATAGTCACACCAAATCTTGCGGAGGCTACCTGTTTAATTTTTGAATTTGAACTATCACCATTTTTCTTTTTAATAAATCTACTGGGATCTTCTCCTCCTTCGCCACTACAAGAAGCAGCTCCAATGCGATTCATTGCTGTAGCTAAAGTTTCGTGTGCTTCAGCGGATAAAGCACCATGTGACATACTTCCACTTCCAAATCTTTTTCTTAGTTCATTGACAGATTCAACTTCTTTTATATCAACTGGTTTTCTTAAATTTTTAAAATCCAAAAGATCTCTTAAATTTATTGTTGGCAAATCATATATAGCTTTCGCATATTTTTTATACATCTCATATGATTTAGAGGTAACTGCATTTTGCAGCAAATGAATCAAATTGCCCTGATACTGATGTGTTTCACCACTTTTTCTATATTTATAAATTCCACCAATTGGAAGGATTGTAATATTTTTTTGAAAGGCTTTTTTATGTAAGTGTTTTATTTTTTTCTCTATGCCTGTAATTCCTATTCCAGATATTCTTGATATCATTCCTGGAAAATACTCTGCAACTAAAGATCTGCTTAACCCAAGAGCTTCAAAATTGCATCCCCCTCTATATGAACTTAAAACAGAAATACCCATTTTAGACATTATTTTAAGCAATCCATTATCTATTGATTTTACGTATCTTTTAACACATTCTTCAAAACTTATTTTTCCAAATAATTTTTTATTATAACGTTGATATATAGAATCAAATGCAATGTAAGGATTAACAGTTGTTGCTCCAACACCTAAAAGTACAGCAAATGAATGGGTGTCCAAAACCTCGCTTGTCTGAACATTGATTGAAGCAAAGCCTCTTAATCCTAAGTTAGCAAGATGTGAATTTACCGCTCCGATTGAAAGTGACATTGGTATAGAAGCTTTTGTTTCATCAACCTCTTTATCGCTTAAAATTAAATGTCTAACACCTTCACGAACTGCAATTTCAGCTTCTGTACATAATTCGTCTAATCTTTTTTTTAAATTTTTATTAATATCAAATGTGCAATTTAAAAATTTAATATTATTTTTAAAAAAAAGTGTAAACTTTTTAAACTGGGCATTTGATAGAACTGGACTTTCAAGAACATAAATGTTTTCTTCAGTTAAATTTTCAAAATCAAGAATATTACCGGTGTTTCCAAAACGAGTTTTTAAACTCATCACTTCATTTTCTCGAAGAGAATCAATAGGGGGGTTTGTTACTTGACTAAAGTTTTGTCTAAAAAAATGCGATAATGGTCTATATTTATCTGATAGCACAGCTATAGGCGTATCATCTCCCATAGAACCAATTGCTTCTTTTATGTCCTCGACCATAGGATGCAAAATAAGTTCTAAATCTTCAATATTTAATCCTGCTAAAAACTGTCTACGTCTCAACTCGTCACCTTCGTAAAAAAATATTTCTTTCGTAGTTTCAAATTTTTTATCTAAATCTAATATTTGTTTGTTATATTTTTTGTAATCTTTAGAAATTTTATTTTTTAAACTTTTGCTGTCATAAACTTG
>Ga0114997_10002965_pt1 | contig 13475 bp, 14 predicted proteins | sample ArcticOcean_MG_C_2_FD_87045 | JGI IMG/M metagenome (GOLD analysis project Ga0114997, IMG submission 87045) | Marine microbial communities from western Arctic Ocean - ArcticOcean_MG_CB4_136 | ecosystem: Environmental > Aquatic > Marine > Oceanic | place: Arctic Ocean: Canada Basin | collected... | reverse complement strand
TAGCGACTAATAGACCTGTTGTAGCATTATTAAAAAGACTAACATACTTTACACCTAAATAATTGGCTAATTCTTTCTCAAATTGTTGATGAAAAGGTCCATTATTTGTAAGCTGTTTTGAAGTCCAAATCATTTTTAATAATTCAGTATATTCTTCTAATGGCGGAAGAAATGGTTGTGTTATAAATATTTTGTTAGACATATTATATTAATTAATGAAATTTATATTTTTTTAAAAACCCACTTAATCTCAACTAATTGGAAAGCACCTTTTTTTACAATTCGATCTGCTAAACTAGGATTGTTTTTATTTAACAACGCTTTTTTAATACGCCGTTCAATTATTCCTGAAAACCAATTATTGATTTTCCTCAGCCTGTATCTTTTCCAATCAAGCCAGTTTACTCTACAGCCTGTTTCTACCAAGTGTAAATCAGTATTTATTTCACTATAATATGATTTGGGATTATTCACATCCCAAAACCCTCCACTTCCAAATGTAAAAAATGATTTATGTGTTGGACTCAATCAAATTCAAATTACTTGAATACATATATCGTGTCATTATTTTTAATAAATGTGTCAAAGGATTTCACGCCAATAATTTCTGGATTAATATTATATGAAAAATCAAATTTCTTGTTTCTCCAAAGTTCTGAAGTAAGAAACTTCCGGATGATAGCATTATTTGAATCATCAATCATAATTGGTGCAATACCCTTTATTTCTGATTTTGATATTATAAATAATCTATTTGCATCCCAATAATCTGCAATACCAAACTCCACTTTATTTTCTTTTACTATTTTATCAAGGTAAGCAACATCATCTGGATAATATTTGAAGGAAAATGGTTCATGCCAATCTGATTTCATAATTGCAATTAGAGTTATAAACATGTAAGAAAAACGTAAAACTGATGAATAATTTGATTTAAAAATATTATTTATAAACGGATAAAGTAGGATTATCGAGGTTATAATTGATAAATAATATATGTTGATTAAATATCTAAATTGAATATTTGATGGGAAGAATAGAAAAACAGTGGTACTCGTTAGAAAAGAAAAACTCACAAAAAGAATTAATAATTGTTTTATTGTAAAAGCGTCCCTTTGTTTTTTAAATAAAATAATTCCTGAAATTAAAAGACAATAGATAAGAGGAAATATTATTATATTTTGAGAAATTGTACTTATTTCTGTAAAAAATACCTTTATATGATACATACTATTCATAACTCCTTCATAGGTCAGAGTAACACTTGAAATATGATTTTCAAAGAAATGTTGTTTTAATAAATATCCAAGAATCGAAGACGATAAGATAATCCAAAAAACAAACGAGCGATTATTTTGACTATTTTTACTAAAGGAATATAATGTAATAATGATTGGTAAAGAAAAATGCGACAATATCAATGGATCTGAAATAGTTGCAATTGTTAATAATAAGAATAATCCTATTCCAATTAGTTTGTTTGAGATATTCAGAAGATTAATTGTTAAAATAAGACATAACAGCAGATTAAGAAACCCCCCAAAGTGATGATCAACCATCAAGTAATACAAAAATGGAACAAAATCTAAAATAAGTACAACAACAGAAAAAATGGCAAAACTAAAAAAGGAAGCGTATGCTTTATCTGTGAAATATTTTATTAGAAAGTACAGTAAGATATAAAATAGAAGTAACTGGAGCATTATAAAGGCAATATTTACAAAGTAAATATCCTTAAAAATAAGGCTTAGAAAATGGATTAGAAACATAGTAGGAAAAAACCTTGGCGCAGCAGGTAAATACCAGTCAATTATTTTACCTTGGTTCAATATGATATCTTTACTTACACTTTGAAAAAATACGGAATCAGAATTAAAAAGGAACCCATCAAAGCTTGAACTGTCAGGTATTCCATGTTGAAAATATTTAATTAATACCCAAAGGAAAGGTATAGATATAAATATCATCCTGATTATATTATCTTTTTTTATTAAAATTATATTAATGTCATCCCACTTGAAAAATAATAGGATATAGTCACACAGAGATTGCTAAAGCACTTTGTGTTCATAAATAGACCATAAGTTGAGAACTTATACAAAATTGCGGTAGTCGATGCTATAAACATAAACAAGCATACCTTTGCTGAAGACAGAAAGAAGAGTAAAGTTCATCCCCATATTGATGGAGGGACTCATGAGCATATCCGTAAGTCACGAATGGTTTTACCAATATGTTCTCGAGGTCGAATTGACGGGTGGTTTTCTGTATCTTCATCTGCGCTGCAAAAAGAAAAGAGCGTTATGGGTCCAACGACATATGGAAAGACCTTGGAAATAGAGTCTGTATTGACGAATGTCCATCCGTTATCGATGAGAGATGTCGCATTGGAGACTGCCATAATTGGTAAAGCCCAACCTACAAAATAAATATGCAATTAATTCGCTTTTACTGGTATAGTTTGTATAAAACCCTGTTTCATATACCACCATGTTTTTTTCTTAAAAATCATTTTATAATCAAATAATACGGATGATAAAACCATAAATATTGATATAATAAAATTTGACCGTTCAGCCTTAAATGCAGATTGTAGAAATAACGAAGATAGATTTTTATCTATATACTTTCTTTCAAATTTCGACTGACATTTAGTGTTAATAAAAGCTCTCCGCAAGTGGTTTAAAATGTCGGTTAAAAATCGAAATTGAGAAAAAGTATTAATTCCATTCTTCAACAATTTTATCAACAAGTGAATGTCTGAAATTTTATAGTTCATTCCTGTTATAGTGTTGACGTATTGAACAAGTGATTTATTTCTTATACTTTCTTGTTCATTTCGGAACAATGAACTAGTGCTTTCCTTATGAATCCTCAAATCAAACAATCTCTGTGGAATATTGTAAAATTTAATATGGTGACTTAATCGTCGCCAAAATTCTATATCTTGAGCAACATTTAAACTCTGATCATAATGACCAATATCTTCAAAGACTCGTCTCCTAATCATTAAAGTTGGATGGATTAATGGTGTTCCAAAAATAAGATTCCATTTTATCTGATAATCTTCTAATGGTAAGTCATCTAGTGAACGAATTACTTTTCCTTTTTCAGAAATTAAGGAGACCATACAACCCACAATATCGGTATTTGGGTATTTTTCTAAATATTCTAGCTGGAGTTCAAATCGTTTTGGGGCACATATATCATCTGCGTCCATCCTAGCTACATACTTTCCTCTACAATTCCTTATTCCCTTATTTAGTGATTTTGTCACACCTTGATTATTTTGCGTTAAAAGATTAATACGATCATCTTTTTTTTGATAATTCTTAATTATTTTCTCAGAATTATCTGTAGAACCATCATTAATAATAAAAAATTCGAAATCTCTATACGTTTGATTCAGTATGCTATTAATCGATTCATCTAAATATTTCTCACAATTAAAAACAGGCATAATAACTGATATTTTTGGAACGTGCATTACTTAACTAAGTGAAGGTTTTCTAGCCGCTCCTATCATAGACGCACCATTTGGAAATTTCCTTAATAAGTTATAATCCAATTTCATAAGACTATTTCTTAATTTTTGAAATTTACTTTTTGGAGGACAATATGTGCATATAAATGAAAATAAATGCGATCTGAACCTATAATTTGTATCAGAGAAGCCATTTTTTAGTAATATTTCATTTATTTCAGAACTCTCTAACCTTCTTACATGAGTTGGATCTTCCCATGACCATTTTTTAAAGCCACTTGGAGTAATAAGAATTTGATTTGTTAATAAAGAATAAATATGTTCAATCGAATATTTATTCGCACAGGGAGTTGTCCAAATAAATACGCCACCTGGTTTTAATAACCTAAAAATATCTTTAATGTAAGACGTTAAATCATTTACATGTTCCATAACCTCGATACTAATAATTATATCAAATTGTAGATCCTTAAAATTTGCTCGTGTATTTTCTATCAATTTGTAATTATTTTTATACTTTGGATACTTAGTTAAACATTTTTCTTTTCCAATTACGCTTACATCACATAAAAATATGTTTGAATCAGGAAATAATTCTTCCCATAATTCAATGTGTAGCCCAGTACCAGCTCCATAATCTAATATATGAGGATTATCTATTGCGGGAACATTTCTTGGGATAAAATGTGTCAAAGCATCCCACCGTGCTATTTCAAATCCAGAAAGTTTGGTTCTAGAATCCGATTTATGATATTTTTCGTAGTCTATTTTTACCAATTATCCATCAAGCTAAATTCTTAGAATTATTTTCATTCATAATATCTTCATAAAGTTGCATTTCCATAGTTACAATTTTATCCAAACTATAATTATCTTTTACAAATTGACGAGCATTAACATTAATCATATTTAAATTTTTTGCACTCATTTTCAAAACTTTAATAATGGTTTCCTGAATACTCACAATTGACGTATCACATAGAAAACCATTTTCACCATCATTAATAATTTCACTATTGCCTTGTACATTTGATGCAATTACTGTCATTCCGCAACTCATGGCTTCAATAAGAGCCTTTGGGTGCCCTTCGTAAAGTGATGGTAAAACAAATAATTTGGATTTGTTCATATAGTTAGGGATCTCTTGATTTTTAACATTGTCCAGCCAAAATATTTTTTCTTTATCTCTAAGCTTATGCATTAGTTCTTCTTTAAGTGGCCCTGACCCAATAAGTAATACTTTTAGATTAGTGTTAGAAACCGCTTTTAATAAACTCTCTATATTTTTTTGATTTACAATTCTACCTATAAATAATACATCATAATATTTTTCAATTGATTTATTAGGACAAAAAAGATCTACATCAACGTAATTTGGTATAACTTCTAATTTGGTGTGTAAATTTTTATCAGTAAAACTAATTTTATCAGCCATAGTCTTAGTCGTAACAACTATTTTTTGAGCCGATTGATATACTGATGCTTGCATTTCACTTACTTCATTATTGTTAAATGAATTAAACTCAGTTAATTCATCTATTGCATCAGACAACAAATAACCCATTCTATTAATAAGTGGTTTATCATAAAATTTTGCAGATTTTAGTGCAATATCGGCACCAAACATTTGATTTGTTTTTATTATATTGCATGATTTGAGATGCTTTCGATGTATGATGTGTAGATACTTATTATATAAATATTTTGGCAAACCCCAATTGTTACATAATACTTTAATATCACCTAATTGATCAATATAGTTTAGATCTTGATTGTTACCGTAAGTTATAAAACTTATACCATGCCCTTTTAATACTAATCTTTGATAAAGTGCTATTTCTCTATTTAATATACCAGCATTATCCCATCCAACTAATGACATATCTTTTGTGAAAAATAACATTAAATGCATCCAAATTATCGTTATCCGAATTATTTCCCAATGCATTTGATCATGAAGATGACTAATAGGTTTGCTAACTAATAAGCTACTACTTATAAATAAAGAGATAATAGGTTCGGGACAACGTAAAATAGTTTCAGTATACTTATCATGATTTTCCCCTAATTGAAGATGAACAATTATCACTCCATTGGTTTTACATACTCTTTCCATCTCAATAATAAATTTTTCAGGATACAAAGAATGATCCATTATGTTAGTGAAAATGAAATCAAATGCCCCATCATTCAGTTTCAAATTATGTATATCGCCTACTTCAGTATATGGTGGGAATGCCACTAAATCAATACCAATTGCATTTAATCCTAGATCTTGCAGGGCTTTGACTTCCTGCCCAGTTCTGGATCCTAAACATAATGCATTTTTCTTATCTTTTATATAGAGTGTATTTCTTTCAAATATATCCTTAAAACCATCGTACTTTATTTGCCATTCTTCATTTAACCATTTTTGTATTTTTTCTTGATCTGTTGTTTTTATTTTTTGATGCTTTACATATGTTTCATAGGAATCATGTTTATTTAGATTAGTACTAAGGCCTCTTTGAAAAACTGTTTTGAATATTTTTTTGATTGTTTTAAATCTATTTACTGCCATTTAAACCAACCTCGAAGTGGAATCTTGCTTAAATTTTTATTATTATTACCTTTAAAAGGTCTCCATGGCCCATACACACCAACTGATTTTGCATCGCTAAGAACAGCTGCCCACCATGCCAGTGTACTATGCTGAAATAAAATATTGTTAAAAGATCTAAGAAAATTGAAATCCGACCATATCTCTCTTTTAATAAAAACTGGATCATATTTACTAATAGCCTCAATTAGAGAATTGTGGTACTTCAGAGCGCAATTATAGTCAACCATTCCTTTATTAGATACATTGGTATGGAATTTATATTTTATAAACTCATTCATATCAACTGTTTCAAATTTTGGCAAATCAGAAACAATAAATAATTTATCAAATTGAATTCGATTAATAGCATTTACAATTCTAACTCCATCTACAATTGGTTTTCCATTAGATTTGTAATGAGCTTTACCAAATAACCTGTCTCCCGTCCTTAAATGTAGAACTAAATCATTATTAGTTCTTTTAGTTATATAAGGAAACCAGGTCCTAATTATTTTTAAATGATCATAATAATAAGTATAATCTTCAAAGTATCCTTCCAAAACTAAATTGGTGTCGTTATAATTATTTTTAAAAGCTAATAAATAGTTTTTTACAGTAATTAATTCACAACTAGATAAATCAATTTTATTTTCAATGGCATCGAACTTTAATCCAAGTTTAATTATATCATTCAAACCATAATAGTCCATGAATGGAGGGATGAGAATTAGTTTTTTGTTATGATATTCTGCGAGTAGTCTACCTGCTATATATTGAAACAGGTTATTCCCAAAACCGTTTGTTAGTTTAACAAATACCACTAATCAAATTATTTTGAAACATTAGGTCCCCTTTAGTCCCGTTTGATGAAAGATATTTAACCACAGAAAAAGATTTTGAAACTAATAACTCTATAGTTTGATCACGGCTCAAAGCGCCATTGTACTCATCTTCTCCATATTCCATCCATATATAAGAGATATTTTTCATTGTGGTTCCCATCCCGTCAATTACTTCATATTCTGCGCCCTGTACATCAATCCATACAAAATCAATAGCACCTATTTTGTTGTTGTTATACCAATCATCAAAACGAATTGTTTGCACATAATATTCTTCAGATAGACAATTCGTGTACCCTTTTTTTATTGAAGATGAGCCTGAATTATGTAGGAGATTATTTTGATAATCATCAATTGATATAAAATCATATTTTTCTGGCACACTATTTTTTTTATATTCTATAAAACTTTTGTAAAAACGAACTTTGCCTTTTTGGTTAGATAGAGCAGATTGATACATTACAACTCTTTCATCAATTACAGTTTGATTAAAAATTTTTATGTTCCTGTCATCAGGTTCAAAACAATGAATATTTGCATTAGGAAAAGTTTCTAAAATTCGTAGTGTATCTTCACCGTAGTGTGCTCCAATTTCAATAATTATTGGATTATTATTATTTAATAACTCTTTTATTTTTTGAAATTTATCCCCGTAATGTTTCATTAATTTCATTTAAAGATTACTCAATAATGTATTTAATTGCCTTGCTCGATGATCCCAAGTATGATGGTGATGTGCATCTTCCAAACTTTGTTGACAAATCGTTTGAATTAATGCATCGGAATTCAAATTTTCGATTAATAAATCTCCAAAATTATCCAAAGAATTTTTAAACTCAATACAATTACGACCACTTTGAAATACTTGACCGTATTCAACGGGGCTTTTTTCACAAAACAATAAAGTACCTGAACCCATAATTTCAAAATATCTGGGTGTTATATCACCATAGGCTGCTTGAGTAGCTATCCAAATTGTTGAAGAATTAATAGTCTCTGCATATTTGATATTATCGTGTATCCGGGCTGTTTCTAATACATCAGTTGATTTCCAAAATAAGTTTATTCCTTCTATATTTTTAATTAGATCATTGATTTTTGTTCTAATGTTCGGATTTTTAAAAGCTCCAATTGGATAATGATTAGCGCCATGTAAAGCACCGCTAAATCCAATATCATACTTTTTCTCTAAATTTCTTGGCTTAAAAATAGACGGGTCAAACCCATACGGGAACAGTTTAGCGGGAACATCTGCCATTTCACTGAATTTTTCAAATTGGTTATGTGGAGTCAGAATTAGACTTATTTGGTTAATTTTACAAAAATCGATTTTTTTTTGAAGATCTACAGCTGGTTTAAATATGAAACACGCACTTGGGACATAAAGATTATTTATTTTATCAAAATATTTATGTTTCTCAAACCACGATAAACCAAAAATGATCACATCTGGCGTGAATGGGATATCTTTTTTTATCTCATTATAATCAATAATTAAATCACGATAGAGATAAACATTGTTTGTTTTTATTAGCGAGTTATACAACCCCTCATAATACAGGTAACGTTTAGAATACAATGTATCAGAATAAGGATCTAAGTAAAGTATATTCAATTACTTTTAAACATATTTCATCCAATAATCAAATAGATTATTTTAAGCCCATAGGTTTAAGAATTGAATCAAAAGGCGATATAATATTCTTCAACTTTTTAAGAAATACATGAGTCTTTTTCTCAGTATATTTATCAATATTTATATAATTATACCTAGGTTCATTATCAACTATTAGTCGTTGATCTCCATCTCTATTAAAAAGATAATTGTCAATAGGAAAATATATTTTTTCAGCATCAGATAACCAAGCAGACATCCATGAGAATGTAGAGACACTCATAATAATTCTAGATGCATTCATAATAAATAAAAAATCATCTAGGACAAATGTTGATTTAATATACGCAGATTTAAACTTATACTTATTAATTTTATTATATAAATATTGTACATTTGGATTATTCGGTTCATCTGTAACTATAAATAATCTCTCAAAATCTTTTTCTTTATTAAGTACATCAAGATAGTAATCTACAGGTGTTTGAATGTGAATATCAGTCCCTCTATAATGAGCAACAATGTCATATTGAGAAGGATAATCATTTAATTCCTTCTTATATAACCTATACAAGAGAGAACGGATGAATGTTTTATTATTTCTATAATATTTATAATTTTGGAAATAATCAGAAAGAATAATGTTATTTCCTGTCAATTCTTCATCCAATTCCGGGTTGAATTGATATTTTGAAGATAATTCTAATTGTTCATCATATCGAAACTTACCCATCTGTTCTTTTGTTAAAAAACTTTTTTTAGAATCTGTTATTTCATAAACTGGTTTTTTAATTAAAGGCTCAGATATTGACGGATTATCATGGGTATCCCCACTACTTAATGTACAATCTGATGAAAATTTAATTGTACCATTAAATCGTTGATTTAATAGATGCGCATAACAATATTGGAATATATTATTAGAGAATCTAGAAAGATAATTGCAATATATTATTTTATCAGATTTAATCATTAATTTTTTATATAAAATGCATCACCCCAATTCTCATTAGTCCAGTATGTTTTTTTTCTTATAAACCCAAAGGATAATAAAAATTGATCTATTTCATCAATCATACAACAATCTTCATATAATTCTTCTTTATTTACTTCAGTATAAACATAGTCTATACTTTGTAGAAGATTTTTGGCCCCTTTTAGCGCTAATAGTTCAGCACCTTGAATATCTATGTTGAGAAAATTATATTGATTCTTATCAAAACCTACCGCCCAGGTAAAGTCATCTAAAGTTAAGGTGGTTACTTTAATCTGTTTATTGACTTTTATATTTGGATAATACTTTTTATGTTTTTTTAATTTAAGAATAGAAGATGATTGTAAGTTATTTGTAATGTTAAGGGTAACAAGTTGATCGCTAACATCCGTAGCTGCAAAACAATAAACTGAATGCCCAGAAATATTTTCCAACTTTTTTGAAAGATTATAGGCTAAATGAATATTTGCTTCTATCCATATTACATTGTTTACTTCTATTTTTTTATATAATGAGAACTCCTCCCCTGTGCAGGCGCCAACATGAATAATACCATTTATTTGAACACCAAATTCCTTGCAGAGCTCCTGCGGAGTTATAAACATTTTAATGTTTCAATATAATACATAATCTTTCTAATTAAGCATGGTTGATATGATGTAATTATTATAAAAATAAATGTTTATATGGCAAGGTGTTTAAATAGATATAATGAAATAAAGTATTAATTTCCATTATAACCTTTTATAATAGTTAATTACGGGTACCTAGCATAATCATATCCATTACTATCAAAATCTTAATATGTATCATTGTAAAAATTGTTTTATATCAATGTTATACAATTTCCCTTTTGAATACTGTTCATTTTTATATTGACTATTAAATAAGTAAGAATAGAATTCAATTAAAAAAGTAGTCTTAGTTAAAATAATAATTTTGTTAATTGTATAATTAAAAAAAGACATTATTTCACCTGGGTTTAACCGCTTGCTAAATTGTCTTCTACTTCGCTTTATAAAACACAAATGCAAGCATTTGAAATGAGAACCATTCCAATTGAAATTTTTGTAAACCATTTCAGTTTTTGTCTTCATATTACTCTTGAAAATCAATATACCTGAATGCAACCTTTCTGGGCATTCATCCCATCTATTTATTAATGAAAAATTGTATAATTTTGTCATACTTCTTGATGGAGGAGTCATATAGCCAGTAGCAACTTTGCTTAACTTGTTAATTTGTGTACAATGAACTACATTTCCCATAATATTCCAAACTTTGTCATATCTACCGCCTATTAACTCTTTTTTTAATTTTACAAGCCCACGGGGGTCATATAATTCATCCCCGTCAACGGCAAAAACCCAGGTATCTGTGCCCACGTATTGGCTAATATAACTTTGAGATTCCTTAACAGAATTAATTTTATATTTAGAAATTTTACTATATTTATTTGATAAGGACTTAATTAACAACCAGGTATGATCAGAAGACAAATTATCTAGAATAATCAATTTATCACAAAATTCAATTATATTCTCAACAACTTGCTCTATCCAGTATTCTTCGTTTTTTACAAGAATCAATCCTATTATTTTAGTGCTTTTTTTCAATTTATTTACTGTCATTTAAACCAACTCCCAATGAAATTCTGGAATTAGCGAACTAGGTATATTTAAATCAGCTTGACTTTTTATTTGCGCTACCGCTTCATCATAAATCTTGAAAGTTATAATCTTATTAGTTTGTAATATTCGTTCTGTTTCTGTCATAGATGGTGAAAAAAATAAAATTGAAATACTAAAATATCCATTCGAAAAAATATTTCTTGGTATTGTTATTTTTGCGACATTATTACCTATTGAATTGCAAACTTCATCTACCCTTCTCTGAAATGATGAAAATAAATACCTGCCTTGATTATTATATACATTTATAGATGGAAAGATTAATTTATTTGTATCTAATATTTCGTATGAAATTTCAATAACAAAGATTTTATCCTTTACTTGTGTTTTAATTAAGTCTCCATTTTCACTCATTATTCGAGCTTTTCTAAGGTGAATAAAATTGTTAGTTGGCCCTTCTATATTATAAAACTCACTTATAATCTCATTTTTTAAGGTTTTATTAAGATAAGTTGAAATCAAATCACTCGTATCACCTATTTTTTCTACCACACCATCAGATATAAACACACATCTATTACATAATCTTTCAATTGCATCCATATTATGACTTACAAATATAATCGTCCTTCCTCCCTTAGCAACTGCATCCATTTTACCCAAGCATTTTTTCTGAAATTCTGCATCACCAACGGCTAAAACCTCATCAATTAATAAAATTTCAGGATCCAAATGGGCAGCAACAGAAAATGCCAATCTAACTCTCATTCCGCTTGAATATTTTTTTACAGGTGTATCAATAAATATTTCCACACCAGAAAATTCTATAATTTCATCTAACTTTCTATCAATCTCGTTTTTTGTCATTCCAAGAATTGTGCCATTAAGATATATATTTTCCCTTCCAGTCAAATCGGGATGAAAGCCAGTTCCAACTTCAAGCAAACTGGCTATACGACCATTTAATTTAACTTTCCCAGAAGTTGGATGAGTTATTCGAGCTAATATTTTCAACAAAGTACTTTTACCTGCACCATTTGCTCCAATAATTCCAATGATTTCTCCCTTTTCCACTTCAAAAGAAACGTCCTTTAATGCCCAAATAATATCACCAAGATTATTTTTATCTTCAAATTTTGTCAGTTTTTTTAAATTTCTTAAATTACTAAAGGGACTTGTTAATATTGATCCCAACGCCCCTAAAAACGTATCCTTGGTCTCTTCTTTTAAACCGATTCTATATCGTTTAGATAAATTTTCTACTTTTATTGCGAAATCTTTCATTTAAGCAACATCGGCAAAATATTTTTCCATGCGCCTAAAATAAAATGCACCTGTTACAAATAATCCTATGGCAACAATTGCCCCAATTCCAATTAAATCCCATGGGATTGGATTTGTTTGTAATAAAATGGAACGAAAACCTTCAATGACGCCTGCCATTGGAAAACATCCATAAATTAATCTGAATGGTTCCGGAATGTTACTTGCCGGATAAACCACCGGCGCTGCATACATGAGCAATTGGACAATAAAGTTCATTGCATACTTAATATCTCGATACTGGATTGCCATGGCCGTCAGCCACATGCCCATCCCTGAGGCGGTGATCATCATGATTAAAATCAATAAGGGCAGGTAGATAATTTGCATTGATGGCATGAAACCAAAGTATGCCATCATCAAAAGAAGAATGACAAAGGCAATTCCAAAATCAATCAGTTTTGATATGACGGGGGCAATGGGTATGACCAATCTGGGGAAATACACTTTAGTCATCATACCAGCTGCACCTAATAAACTTCCACTAGCTCCTGCCATTGCTCCGGAAAAATAGGTCCATGGAACAAGAGCAGTGTAACTAAAAATTGCGTAAGGCACACCATCTGAGTTGATTCGAGCCAGTTTTCCAAACACAATAGTAAAAACAATCATACTAAAAACAGGCTGAATCACTGCCCAACCAATTCCAAGAACAGATTGTGCATATCTGGTCTTTATATCACGCCAAACAAGAAAATAAAATAAATCTTTATACCGCCAAAGTTCTTTCCAATCAACGGGTTGCCAGCCAGATTTTGGCTCGATAATGGTTAACTTGTTTGAATCAGCTATAAGTTAAATACCATTTAATAAATTTCGGAATTCCATAATTAGCAGTTAAGACAGAGCCCAAGATTGGTTCATTTCCGCCTGTTCATTAATCCAACTATAAGTTTTTTCTAAACCATCTTTAAGTGATTTGGTCGGTTTCCAACCCATATTTGAAAGGACTGTAATATCTAGCAATTTCTCAGGTGTCCCATTGGGCTTTGTTTTATCAAAAAT
>Ga0114997_10002961_pt1 | contig 13484 bp, 11 predicted proteins | sample ArcticOcean_MG_C_2_FD_87045 | JGI IMG/M metagenome (GOLD analysis project Ga0114997, IMG submission 87045) | Marine microbial communities from western Arctic Ocean - ArcticOcean_MG_CB4_136 | ecosystem: Environmental > Aquatic > Marine > Oceanic | place: Arctic Ocean: Canada Basin | collected... | reverse complement strand
TTTTCCATTCAAAAAATACTTTTTAGATATTGGTCCATTAATAAATTTTGTTAATTTATTTTTTTTTAAATAAAGTAAGGCAGTATCAAAACATTTTTCTATATAATTGTTAGATTTATTAGAAATTGGTTCAAAATTTTTTTTAAAAGCATACTCTATATTAATAATATTAATTTTTTTATTATTAAGAATTTTAAAATCTTTAAAATCATCCGTTATTAAGTTGATATCAAATTTAAAACCTAATTTTTTCATTTGAGAGCTGACTAGCTTTTTAGAAGCAACAATTATTATTGGACTTTTATAATTTTTAAATTTAATACTTTTAAAAAAAATTTCTAAAAAAATACTATTAGGTTCTCCAGCCACTATTATTATAGGCTTAATCATTAACATCAATTATTTTATTTTTAACCTTGTTATAATAGATAACTGAAAAATTATTTAATTGTCTGTTTTGCTCATATAAGAAAATCTTATTAAATTCTTCATCAACATTTATTTCTTTCAATTCTTTTTTTATTTCATTGATTTTTAAAATTATCAGACCACCTGGAATATTAATTGGGTTAGTATTTTGACCTTCTTCAATTGTGGCCAGCTCTTTATTAAACTGTTTAGATAGTTGATTTTTATTTACCCAACCCAAAAGCCCAGAGTTTTTTGAAGAATTACTTTCACTATATAAAAGTGCAGTTTTATCAAAGCCATCTTTAATTATATTTTTTTTGATTAAACTTATTTTATCTTTATATTCCTTACTGTTTTGTGCACTAAATAAAATTTCTGAAATATTGTATTTAATAATTTCTTTTTTTTCAGTACTTAATTTATTTCGTATCTTCTCTTTATTGATAACTACTTGATTTTTATATTTGGTATATATTAATTGGTTCCAGCTATTCTCAATGTTTATTTTTTCATAAATTCTCATAATATTTAAATCAAAATTTTGGAGGTATGTTTTAAATTCCTCTTCACTCTTAATACCAAGACTTAAATACAAATTTTCTACAATACCCTCGATCATTGAGTTATTTACTGTCAAATCAAAATATTTTACCAGCTCATTTCTTTTTATTATTTCTTTAAGTAGGGATTCTTTTGCATATTCAAGCATTTTTTGTTTATCTAGCTCTTTATATTTTGGGTTCAAAGCCTGTAAATATTTATATTCATTTTCAACATCAACATTTGTTATTATTTGATTGTTAACCTTTTCAACAATCTGAATTTCAATACTTGATACATTAACGTGTTTAAAGTTGAATAATAATATTAAAATTATAAATTTGTAAAACTGTTTATTCTTCATTTTTCCACTTTTCTAATTTATTTTTATAAGTGTCAACTTTATTAAATTGAGGTATCAAGTTACTAGTTGATGTTCCTCCTAGCGGTATAAGCGTTATATTAAAAAATAATTGTTCAAAGGGCTTTATACCCGAGTCTTGATAGTATTCTTTATTATAATTCATAGAAGCTGTAAGACAATCAGTTTTATATTCATAAAGTATTTTATAAAACTCTGTAAGATCATTTTTTTTATTTCTTCTTGTTGAAAATGAGAAACTATTTTCTTCATCAATTAAATATTTAAAATCATTTGAAAAATAACTAATATCACCTACCAAACTATTTTCTTCATAAAAATCAAATGATGTTATAAAATTATTTATTTGAAGTTCACTCTTCAATGAATGAAGGTTTGCACCTTTTAAAGCATTATCTAAAGAATAATTATAATCAAAACTTAAATTAGATGTTGGTGAATAATATATATTTCCAACAAAGTCAGATTGTTTTTCTCCAAGCGTAGAAGATATAGGTAGGTTGCCATTTTTTTTATTACTTATTACATTGGCCACACTGAATAAAAAAGATTTATTAAATTTTAGATCTTGTTCTTCATATTCAAGACCCAATGTAATTGACGATCCCCCCTCAATACTTTCATTATTTCCTATCCTATTAAGACTAAATATATTTCCAGAGTTGAGAAAGTGCTTATTATCTTTTATATTTTTTGTTTTATTTGGACTATGTTTAACTAATATTTTTGGCGTAAGATATTTGTAAGAGCTTTCTTCATATTTCTTTAATGGTAATGATAAATCATATGCTAAAATAGAGAGTATTTCTGATTGCCCTTTTTTTTTAAATTTTGTGGAGTTTGATCCTTTTGAATTAACATTTTTTATTAGGGTTTTAAAATTAGTTTCAATACCATTGTTAAATATGTCTGTAGAAGATGATAATGTTAAGTCATTAATTTGTACAGTTTCCTCTATGTTTGTAGTATGTGTTCTTTTATTTCCGTATGAAATAAAATTCATATTTTGAAAGATCTTGTTATTTAAATTTAATGATTTTTGTAGTGAATAATTTGGATATACAAATTCATACCTATTATTATTTGACTGACCAAGTGTTTCATATGCTTCAAAAGAAGCATTAAATACAAAGTTATTTTTATCGCCTGAAATTTCTATTAAAGATTCAAGAGTTTCTGTATTTTGAATTATTGTCTTTTCATCTTCTAATGAATAAAGATTGAGATAGGCATCATTTGAAGTTTTTTCTAATTTAATATCAAGTTTACTATTGTCAAAATTTGATAAATCTAAATTAATTAAAGAGTTTAAAAAAAAATGCGTTTTTGTACCATTTTCAGCTCTAAGGTCATCCTTATTTACACTAAAATCAATAATATTAGAGGAGTTTTTTGTGACCTTTCTATATTCAGACTGCAATAAATATCTAGTAGCTGAAAATATTCTTGGTTTAACTGTTAAATCTGCACTATCCGAAATAACATGAAAATATGGTGCATTAATAGAGGCGCCCAGCAATCTTGAATCACCAAAGCTAGGTTTTAAAAAACCAGATTGTCTCTTAACACTTGGATCTGGATGAAAAAACCTTGGAAAATATATAACAGGTTTGTCATAAATTTTTAGCCAAGCATTTTTATAATATATTTGCTTTTTTTGTTTGTCGTGAGTTACCTCTTTTGAAGTGATTAACCATGCTGGGCAAGTGTCAGTTTTTTTACACGAGGTAAAAATACCTTTCTTTACTAGTGTTTTATTATTACCATAAACAATAGAATTACCCTTGAGTCTAGGCTCTCCATTAGGTACTTCATATCCTTTGGCTGAAAAATATATAGTAATATCCTTTCCTAATAAAAGGTTTTCTTTTAATTTTATTAAGCCATCTTCTAAAAAGTATTTGTTATCTTCACCATCAAGTAAATAAATTTTTTTACCTCTAACAATTTCTTCTATGAAAAAATATTTAAATTCTTCTAATTCAATTTTATTTTTAAAATTATCAGTTATGATTGTTGGTGATTTTGAAAAAAGCTCTTTTATTAAATATTTATAATTTAAATCTTTAGTTTTAATAAAATATTTATTTTGAATATTGATGTCAGTGTCATCATATGAGGTTATTTTGTTATCTATTTCAGTGTAATGAATAGTTTCTGATTTTAAGATGGTTTGATTTTTTTTGTCTACTACCTTCACTTTTCCAGAGGCTATTAGTAGGCCTTTATTTTTATTATACTGAAATTCATCAGCAAAAATTTCTAAACCATCTGATGTTTTAGCTTCAGCTTTGCCAGTTCCACGTATGATATTTCCTTCTTCAAACGTTTCTACTGTTAATGCTTTAAATATGAGATCAGAGCCATAAGATAAATTAAAACCCATCAATAGAAAAAAGATTATTGATAAAAAATAGTTAATTTTATTTTTCATTTATTCTTATAATTCCTATAGAAGACACTATAGATAAAATTAATACAGGAAACCATACCGAGAGTATAATTGGTATCTTATTATTTGATCCTAATAGACTTGAAAAATGACCAATATAATAAATTAAAACAGATAGCATTATTCCAATAAAAATATGAAGTAATATGTTTTTTTGATACTTAATATTGATCATCAGTATGCTAGAAATTACGGACATTATAGATAGCAAAAAAGGGAATGAGTAAATTTTTTGTAATTGTACGTCAATGTCATTTGTTGAATATCCTATTAACTTATAATCTTTTTTTAATTTAACCAACTCAAAAAAAGTTAATGAAGATAAATCTGAAAAAAGATTTTTAATTTTTTCTAAATTAAAATTAGAATTGTATGTCATTTCTTTAACTTTTTTGGAATTATTTTCTTCATCAGAAATCAAAACATCATACAAAACCCAGTTTTTTTTTAAGATATCTATTTTTTTAGAAATCAAATTTTTTTGGATTTTATAATCATTATCAAATTCGGTAATTGATGCATTTAGTAATAATTGACCTGAAATTTTGTCGGCATTTATGATTACAATTTTATTGTCCAATATATCTCTTATCCACAGTCCATTTTCAGTTATTACAGCTAAATATTTATTGTCATTTGAAAAACCATTTTTTATTAACAAGTATTGATGTTTTAAAATGGAGGAAAAATTATAAAAAATAGTAATTACACATAAAGAGAAAATAAATGTAATAAATAATATAAATTTCAGGATGTTTAAATTATTTAAGCCCAAATTTTTAAGAATAAAAAGCTCTTTGTTTTCAATTATATCAATAAAAAATATTTGTGTTGAGATTAAAATAATGAATGGAAATACTTCATATAGCAAAGAAGGTGCGTTTAAAAGAGTTAGCCAAACAGGTAAAAAAATTTTACCACCCATATCTTTTAAGAAATTAATTTCTTCAATTAGATTAACAATTAAAACTAAAGCAAAAAAAATACATGAAACTAAAAAAATTTTTTTAAGAAATTTTTTTAGAAGGTATAATTTATGTATTTCAATTTTCATTTTTTATTTATTTTAAAATTATATATTAGATATGTGTATGTGATGATAAATAGAAATAAGGGGATTCCAATATACAAATAAGATCCATAAGTTTTTGATGCTGAGTGTCCCAAAGATACTTCAGATAGAATTATAATAAAAATGCCTACTATAAATATTAATGAGTTGGCAATTCTATATCTTTTATTATTTTTAGATTTTATAATTACCAATGTGGAGATCAATGCAATCAGCAATATATAGATTGGTGAATAAAATCTTTTAAATAGTTCTTCTATCATTGCATCTTTAGATTGAATTGTGCATAATTTTTTATATTCAAAACTTATTTCATTTCCAGAATTAAATTCGTTTAAGCATGCAATTAATAGTCTTGAAGTATTTTCTTGAATTTTTGGATATGTAGTTGTCTTAGTTGTAAATTTTGTTAAATCAAAATTAAATTCTGAAAATTCTATTATCTTTTGATTATTATTGGAATAATTTATAATTTTACCGTTATACAAGATTAGACTTTTATTCAGATTGTTACTTACTATTGTTCCAGTTTGTGCAACTATTATTTGAAATTCATTTTTCCCGATTCTATCCTTAAGAATAATTTTCTTTATATTGTTTCCTTTTTTTTCCTCAACAAAGATGGTTAAATTAGAAACGGTATCAATAAATTTCTTTTCTTTAATTATGCTAGTAAAAAGATCTAAATTTGAAGTTCTAAAGAAAGACCTAGCTTTATCCAAACTATAAGGAACCAAAACTGAGGTAAGTAAAACTTGAAATAAAAAATATAATAAGGATAATTTTATTACTATATTGATAAATTTAATTTTACTTATTCCAAGTAACCAAAAAATAATTAATTCATTATTTATTTCGTATCGAATAAATACATTTATTAATGAAACCAAAAAAATAAATGGTAAAATTTTACTTATTATCTTTGGTAAATTAAACACCGTGTATAGAAAGTAAACTTTAAAAGCATGTCCATCTTCAGATATAATATCCAAGAAATTGACAGCTTGAATTACCCATATAACTGTTGCTGTGCAGAGGATAGTAATAAGAAAAAAAATATTTATATCCAATATAAGTTTTTTAAATATTAATTTTTTCATTGAAATTTGATAATTTTATTCATATATAGCATTCAACACGCATACAGTGTATTTAAAAATTTATGTCTATTAAAATCAATTATTCAAACAAACTAACTAATAAATCTTCAGTTAACCTTATCTTATTTGTTGATCAAAATTTCAATATTAGTGGGTTAAAAAAAATGATTTCAAATACTGAATTTTCTTACATATCTGACTTATTAAAAACTAGTGATTTTAAAAAAAACTTACTTCTTTTTGAAATCAATTCAAAAAAAACAATATTTTTAGTGTCCATTAAAAAAGATTTAAAAACTTCTGACATAGAAAGTTTAGGGGCTAAATTTCATGGTTATATTAATTATGATAAGAAAAATGATTATTTTGTAAACTCAGATACCATAAATAGCAAAATAGAAAATTTTCTAGGATATTTTTTACATGGATTAAAACTAAAATCTTATGAATTTAACATTTATAAATCAAAAAAAGATAAAAGACTTATTTCTATAAATGTATTTGGGAATAAAAATAAAATATCTGCTCAAAATCAATTAAGGTTTAAAGCTTTGGAAGAGGGAACTTTTTTTGCAAGAGATCTCGTTTCTGAACCAGGAAACATTTTACATCCAGATGAGTATGCAAAAAGATTAAGTTCTCTAAAAAAATATGGTTTGAAAATAAATATCTATGATGAAAAAAAGTTAAAAAAATTAGGTATGAATGCATTACTGGGTGTTGGACAGGGAAGTATCAGAGGTACCTACCTAGTAACAATGGAATGGAATGGATTAAAAAATAACTCCAAACCCTTGGCATTTGTTGGTAAGGGAGTCTGTTTTGATACTGGTGGTATTTCGATAAAACCAGCAAAATTTATGGAGGACATGACTTATGATATGGCTGGCTCTGCTACAGTAGTTGGTTTAATGAAAAATTTAGCATTAAGAAAAGCGAAAATAAATGCTGTTGGCGTTGTAGGGCTTGTAGAGAATATGCCTGGAGGTAATGCTCAAAGACCTGGAGATATTGTCAAATCTTACAGTGGTAAAACAATAGAAATATTAAATACAGACGCAGAAGGTAGATTGGTTTTAGCTGATGCTTTAACTTTTACTGAGAAAAAATTTAAACCTAAATTTATGGTTGATTTAGCAACATTAACAGGAGCCATAATAGTTTCATTAGGTTCTGAATATGGTGGGCTGTTTTCAAATGATGATAAATTATCAAAACAATTATTGGATGTAGGTGAAAAAGTAGATGAGAAATTATGGAGAATGCCTCTGCATAAAAACTTTGATAAACTTATAGAATCAAAAAATGCTGACATGCAAAATATCAATTATGTGGGTGGAGCAGGATCAACAACTGCTGCACAATTTTTACAAAGATTTATTCTCAACAAGACACCTTGGGCTCATCTAGATATAGCTGGTATGGCCTTTTCAAAATATGGTGGTGCTTTAAATTCAGGTGGAGCAACTGGTTATGGAGTAAGATTATTAAATCAACTAATAGAGGAACATTATGAGTAGTATAGAGCAAACACTATCAATTATTAAGCCGGATGCTATAGAAAGAAATTTAGACAATGAAATTAAAGAAATGTTTAGAAATAAAGGTTTTAATATAATTAAGGATAAAAAAATCCAAATAGCAAAATCAGAAGCAGAACAGTTTTATAAAGTTCATGAAACAAAACCTTTTTATAATGATTTATGTGCGTATTTATCATCAGGACCAATAGTTGTAATGGTGCTTGAAAAGGAAAATGCAGTTCTGGGAAATAGAGAATTAATGGGTACTACTAAACCAGAAGATGCTGCAGAAGGAACTATAAGAAAAAGATATGGAATTTCTATTGATAAAAATTCTGTGCACGGTTCTGATAGTGTTGAAAATGCTAAAATAGAAATTGATTTCTTTTTTAAAGACTAGTTAAAAATTTTCATAATAGCAGCGGGGTATAATTTATGCTCTTGCTTTAAAACCTTTTTAGCTAACGATGATGGGTTGTCTTTAGCTGCTATTTTAATCTTTTTTTGTATAATAATTTTTCCAGAATCTAACTTAGCTGTTACATAATGAACAGTACATCCAGCAAACTTATCTTTATTTTTAATAGCTCTACTATGAGTGTTAAGACCTTTATATTTAGGAAGTAGTGAGGGGTGAATGTTAATTATTTTTCCATTAAATTTTTCAATAAATTCCTTAGATAGAATTCTCATAAAGCCAGCCAAGCAAATAAGTTTTATTTTTTCTTTTTTAAGCAATGTTAATATATTTTTTTCAGCATCTTTAAAATTTTTAAAATTAAATATCTTTTTTTTAATATTAAATTGATTGGCAAATTTTAAGCCTTTAGCTTGATAGTTATTAGAAAAAATTAGATCTATTATAATAGGTGATTTTTTTTGTTTAGAAAATTTTATTATATTTTTTAAGTTACTTCCTGTTCCTGAAATAAAAACTGCAGTTTTTATTTTTTTAAGACCAGTCAATTTTTCCATTAAGTTTAACTTTATTCTTTCCTGTTGTTATTTTTCCCACAACATAAGGTTTAAATTCTTTTGTAAAAAATTTTGTAATCTTGTTAATATTTTTTGGATTAATTATTAAACAAAAACCAACTCCACAATTAAATGTTTTCAGCATTTCTTTGTTTTCAATGTTATTTTTTTTTAACCATTTGAAAATTTTTTTTGTTTTAATTTTATTCAAATCTATATCAGCAACCAATCCATCTGGAATAACTCTCTTAATATTATCTGCTAGTCCACCGCCAGTTATATTTGCACATCCATTTAGAAGATTTTTATCAATTAGACTCATAACTTCTTTTACATAAATTTTTGTTGGTCTTAGTAATTCTTTTTTTAAAAATAGATTATTCATTAAATTAATTTTTTCTTTTTTTAAAACATGTCGCACTAAGGAATAGCCATTTGAATGAACTCCACTAGACGGTATGGCCAATACTAAATCATTTTTTTTAATTTTTTTTTTTGTTAGGATTTTTTTTTCATCCACTAAACCTACAGCGAAACCAGCAATATCAAATTTACCTTTTTCATAGGTACCAGGCATTTCGGCAGTCTCTCCACCAACTAATTCACAGTTAGAAATCCTACAACCTTTTACTATTCCTTTAAGAATTGATTTTAGTTTTTTTAAATCTATTTTATTAATTGAAATGTAATCTAAAAATAATAATGGTCTTGCTCCCTGAACAATAAGATCGTTTACACTCATAGCGACTAAATCAATACCGATTGTGTCATATTTATTAAGCACATTGGCTATCTCAACTTTTGTTCCAACACCATCAGTGCAAGCTACAATTCTGGGGTTTTTTAATTTTTTAGGAATATCGGTAATTGAACCAAAACCACCAATATTATTAAACTTTTTTTTGCCTTTATTATTTGATGATATAGATGATATGAATTTAACAAAATTGTCAGCGGCTATTATGTTAACACCGCTTTTTTCATAGGTAAATTTTTTTTTTTTCATTAGTATCAAATATGCAATTTATTAATAAATTATTAAAATTAAAAAAGGTATATATATTTTTTATTTCATTCGTTCTATTTATAATAATTTTTTTCACAACCTATTTAAATGCTAATACTTTTAGAGTGTCTGACATTGAAATTTCATCTCCTTTTAAGCTAAATTTTAAGAAAAGTAGCGTAATAGATGAGGGGTTTCAGATTTCTTTTTTAAATTTACTTTCTATGATTACAACCTCAGGTGATAAAAATAAAATTAAAAATATTAAAATACAAGAACTAAAAGGCATGATTGATTCTTTCACAATAAGTGATGAAAAATTTATTAATAATGAATATTTCGCAAAACTTGAAACAACATTTAATAAAAGAAAGATTTTAAATTTTTTAGAGAAAAAAAATATATTTCCATCTATTCCAATAAGGAATAAAGTTTTACTTATACCTATATTGGTAGATATAGAAACTGATAGCATTGATTTATTTAATAATAATATCTTTTACAAAAAATGGAATGATAAAAATAAAAATTATCAATTATTAGACTATTTATTACCAAGTGAGGATCTAGAAGATTTAAATAAAATTCAAGAGTTGTTCAATTCAATAGAAACTTATGATTTTATTAACTTAGTAAAAAAATATGATTTAAAGGATTACATAATATCAATAATATATAAAAATAAAGATGAAGTTAAAATACTTTCAAAAATTAATTTAAACAATTCGCTCAAAATAAATAATCAAAAATATTCCAAAATAAACTTAAACAACAAAAAAGATTTTAATAAAATTTTAAATAATTTAAAAAATACTTACGAAGATGAATGGAAAAAAAATAACGAGATCAATACATCTATAAAAACTCCTTTAAACATATCTATAAATTCAAAAAATTATAAAAAAATTAGAGATTTAGAAGTAGCGCTTACCAATATTGATTTAATATCAAGTTTTTATACATTAAAATTTAACAACGAAGACACTCAATATAGAATAATTTATAACGGTTCCCCAAAAACTTTTTTTAATGATATGAGTAATAAAAATTTTGATCTAATTATGAAAAATAATATTTGGACAATCAAATGAAAAGTTTAAATCAATTATTGTTAGATTTTGACTATGAGGAAAACTTCAAAGATGATGATTTTTATGTAGGGAAAAGTAACTTTTATCCATTTGAATTAGTGAATAAATGGCCAAAATGGGAAAAAAATTTTTTAAATATAAGTGGAGAAAAGTTTTCTGGTAAAACACATTTAACTAATATTTTTTTAAAAAAGTTTAATGGAATTAGAGTTGAGTCGAATTTGCTCAATGATGATAACATAAAAGCAATTAAGCCTTACCAAAATGTTGTTCTCGAAAATTTAAATTTAGATGTAAATGAGAAGCTTATATACACCCTGTTCAATATAATTGATCTAGATAATAAATTTTTAATAATTACATCCTCCGAACCAGTGGCTGAAATTGACTTTAAGTTAGAAGACCTTAAATCAAGAACTAAAAACTGCCTCTTAGCGAAAATTGAAAATCCTGATGATGAATTAATGTTTGCTTTAATACTAAAAAATTTATCTGATAGACAGATTACTTTAGATAAAAAATTGATTGATTTTATTATCAAAAGAGTTGAGAGATCGTATGGTAAAATATTTGAATTCATATATAAAATTGACAGGATTAGTCTAAAAAAAAAGAAATCAATCGACTTTAAGATCATTAATGAAGCATTAGAGGAATAATTGAATAAATATAGAACACATAACTGTAGTGAATTAAATAAAGAGAATAGTGGACAAGAAATTATTTTATCTGGTTGGATTAATAAAAAAAGAGATCATGGCAATCTTTTATTTATCGATCTAAGAGACAATTATGGAATGACTCAATGCATTATTGATAAACGCAATGATAGCTTTAAATTACTTGAAAAAATTCAGCTGGAAAGTGTAATTAAAGTAAATGGTAAAGTAGTTAAGAGAAGTGCTGATACTATTAATTCTGAACTTCAAACAGGAGCGATAGAAGTTAATATTGATAAATTTGAAGTACTTGGCACATGTAAAGAGCTTCCCATGCCTGTATTCAGTGATCAAGAATATGCTGAAGAAATTAGGCTCAAATATAGATTTTTAGATTTAAGAAGGAAAAAAATTCATGATAATATTATTTTAAGATCAAAAGTTATTTCATTTATCAGAAATGAAATGTTTAAATTAGGATTTTTAGAATTTCAAACACCAATACTAACATCTTCAAGCCCAGAGGGAGCTAGAGACTTTTTAGTACCCAGTAGATTAAATCCAGGAAAATTTTATGCACTGCCACAAGCTCCTCAACAATTTAAACAATTAATAATGGTATCAGGGTTTGACAAATATTTTCAAATCGCCCCATGTTTTAGAGACGAAGATGCTAGAGCAGACAGAAGTCCTGGTGAATTCTACCAACTCGACTTAGAAATGTCATTTGTTGAACAAGAAGATATTTTTCAAGTTGTTGAAAAATTGATAGTTAATGTTTTTAAAAATTTTTCTTCAAAGAAATTAATGTATGAAAAATTTCCAAGAATACCCTATGATGAATCTATGCTTAAGTATGGGTCTGATAAACCCGACTTGAGAAATCCATTAATCATTTCTGATTTATCAGAAATATTTACACGTGATGATGTTACTTTTGAAATATTTAAAAAACTTGTAAAATCTGGCTCTAAAGTAAGATGTATAGTAACCAAGAATACAAAAGAAAAACCTAGAAGTTTTTTTGACAATATTGATAAATGGGCCAAAGAACAGGGAGCATCTGGTCTTGCTTATTTTACAATTGAAAAAAATGAAAATATTTCAGCTAAGGGTCCTGTAGGGAAATTTTTTTCTCAAGAAGCACTAGAAGAAATTATGAAAATTACTGGAGCTAAAGTGGGCGATAGTATATTTTTTGCTTGTGGAAAAATAAATGATGTTGAAAAAATTACTTCTCAAGCTAGAGATAAAATTGCTAAAGATTTAGACTTAATTGATGAAAATACTTTTGCATTTTGTTGGATCGTTGATTACCCAATGTTTGAAAAAAATGAAGTAACTAATAAAATTGAATTTAGCCACAATCCATTTTCAATGCCTCAAGGTGATATAAAAGATATTGATTTTGATAATCCTCTTAATATTAAAGCTTATCAATATGACATTGTTTGTAATGGTATTGAGTTATCTTCTGGTGCAGTTAGAAATCACATACCTGAGCTAATGTATAAATTATTCTCAATTGCCGGCTATCAAAAAGAACAAGTTGATGAGAAATTTAGTGGTATGATTAACGCACTTAGTTATGGAGCACCCCCTCATGGAGGTATAGCGCCAGGAATAGATAGAATTGTAATGCTTTTAGCTAATGAAAAAAATATTCGAGAAGTTACAATGTTCCCAATGAATCAAAATGCCCAAGACTTAATGATGAATGCACCTTCGGAAGTTAATGAAGAACAACTCAAAGAACTTGGATTAGCTTTAAAGCTTAAAAAATAATATTACTTTTTACCTTTTAAGCTTATTTTAACATCAGATAAATCGACAAGATTTTTTTTATAATTATTTCTAACAAAACCTTTGCTAGTAACATCTTTTATAATCTTAAGTAATTGATTTTGATCTTCAGTATTTTCTTCTTCAGGTGAAAACCTATCTGATCCACCAATTGTAGGGGTGTGTGCTAGGTCTTCTCTATTTTGGTAAGAGATAGCCAATTCTCTAAATATATAATCTAGTATAGATGAGGCACTCATTATTCTGTCATTACCATGAACTTTTCCAGATGGTTCAAATTTTGTATCAACATAAGCGCTAATAAATTCATCTAAAGGCACGCCATATTGTAGGCCAAGAGATATTGCTATTGCAAAGTTATTCATTAAGGCTTTTACTAGTTCACCTTCTTTACTTGTATCGATAAAAATTTCACCTATTTTTCCATCCTCATATTCACCAGTATGTAAATAAACTTTATGATCACCAAT
>Ga0114997_10002960_pt1 | contig 13484 bp, 7 predicted proteins | sample ArcticOcean_MG_C_2_FD_87045 | JGI IMG/M metagenome (GOLD analysis project Ga0114997, IMG submission 87045) | Marine microbial communities from western Arctic Ocean - ArcticOcean_MG_CB4_136 | ecosystem: Environmental > Aquatic > Marine > Oceanic | place: Arctic Ocean: Canada Basin | collected... | reverse complement strand
TCCAATGACGGTCGTCACCGCAGAAAGGAATACCGCCTTACCGGTAGAAGCCATTGATTGACGAATCTTCTCATCTTTTGTCCCGGTTTCTTCCGCATATCTATTGGTTATATGTAAACCGTAAGAGACCCCTAACGCCAACAAAATTGGCCCGACAATAATTACCGTCATCGTAACCTCATAATTGAGCCATCCAAGTAAACCTAGCGTCCAAAATACCGAGCATAATGTCGGTAAACCTGCGATGATGACGACTTTTAGTCCTTGGACCGGTCGCCATGATCCAGTTTGTAAAACATCGGAGTGGAAAATAAATAATCCACCTGCGACCAGAACGATTGCAAGTGGAAAAATCTGCCAGAACAATTTGAACGAGAATTCGGTAACCGCATTAGTGATGGGTACTGGCCCGGTTAAAGTCATTGAAATTCCCAAATCATTCCAATTACACATCGGTGATCCATCGACATTGTAATCACAAGGCCTTTCTTCAGATGCAATCTCGTTTAGCATATTTTGAGTATCAGCGATGATATCCTTTGCGGGTCTGGACTCGGAAACCCCGATGATAATTACCGCTCGGTCGAGCAAGGTATCCTCCTGTTTGTAACAACCGTCCTCATTGGTATCTTTGTTATTTTTCTCGCCGGTACATGGATTGGTATTTCGGGCTAATTTATCCAATCCCGGAGAAGCACTACCATCATCTTCATACATTTCTGCAACGATTGTATTGATGGTAGTTTGCGATGGTATAGCATAACCGCCGAGGAATTCGTCGGTATTGCTTAAGAGGTCATTGAGTTGATCGCCCCAACCTTCTGTAATACAATCCTCATCACCTGATGGGCAAGGAGATTTAGCTAATTCGGTAATTACCGCCTCGCGTACTCTAGGTGCACTCGAATTGACTTCCTTGATGACTGTCGAAAGTGAGAGTACGTAAATTACATCATCGCTTGGGTCCGATAATTGTGGATTAATTCGATTCTCTACATAGGCTAATTCCTGTAATATCCGCTGATCAGTGATGTTTTTATTGGCCGACTCAACATAAATAATCATCACATTTGTGGTCCAATCTTCTTCGACGGTTTTGATGGTCTCTTTAACTGGAGAACCTTCAGGAAGGTACACTTCGAGACTACCATTAACATTGAGTGAAGGCTCATCACCTGGTTTAAGGCTGGTACCGTCGACGAAACCAGAATGATATGCGAAGAATGTTGAAGCTAACAAAAATATTAAAATTACGAAAACGGGGAATTTTGTTATGACCCCTGTCGCACCATTTTTTTCCCATTCCCTTTGAAATGTTTTAGGTGCGTCCAACATCGCATCCAAGGTTTTCCGAGCATCGAATTCCTTGACCCGGCTGCTGAGTGCATCTTGGCCAAAACCCAGTATTCCAGCCAATTTTTCTTGAAGAGACTCTGGTTTGGAACCATCTGGCAGCGATTTATCGTCTCCCATAGCGCTGTCCCCAAATGGGGTGGGGTACACGACCATTTGAAAGCATGTCCATTACCCGGTTATGAGGAAGCGGTTTCCAATCACTTCAAAACAGGCACGGCCTAGCCCGGCTTGGACCTGTGTCATTCACGCACATAGGGCCGGTGAGACAAATGCCTGCTCCACGCCTTTCAGACAAACGATGGTCAATAGATCTTGAGAAAAAAATTCAGGAAGAACATTATGCTGATGAGGCAGCATATCAAGAGCGATATGGTTTTGATCCTAACTCCGGCAAAGAGATCTTTGTCATCGACACTCCTCCGCCTTACCCAAGTGGAACTTGGCATATTGGAGCTGTCGCCCAATATTCTATGATCGATGTCATTGCACGCTCACAGAGATTGCTTGGAAAAGAGGTAAAGTTTCCATGGGGAGTAGACCGCAATGGAATAAATGTCGAGTTCACAGTCGAAAAAAATACTGGTCGCAAAATGAAGACATATGGCCGAGCAGAATTTCTAAAAATGTGCGAGGACACAATAGAAAAATTCACCCAATCTATGCGTAATACCGCCAAAAGAGTCGGGCTTTCGATGGACTTTGCAAATGAATATCTCACCGACTCGCCAGAATACCGAATGGTAACCCAGTCTATCTTCACCCAGTTGTTCAAACAAGGTTCGATCATCGAGGATTTGAGACCTAATATATACGACCCGGTCGAAGGTACTACCATCGCAGATGCTGAGGTAGAACGTTTGCAACGCAAAACAAAACTTGTAGATGTAAAATGGTATACTGAAAATGATGAAGAGGTTATTATTTCTACAACCAGGCCAGAATTAATCTGCGCTTGTGGCGTGGTTGTTGTTCATCCAGACGATGAAAGATATTCACACTTGGTAGGCCAAAAAATCAACCTACCTTATGATGTAGTGGGCCGAGATTCTTTCGTTGAAATATCTACTCATCCATCGGTCAAAAGTGATTTTGGCTCAGGTGTGCTGATGGTATGTTCATTTGGCGATCAAAATGACGTCACCGTTTTCCGTGAACTCGGTTTAACTCCATTCCAAGCGATTGATTTAGACGGCTGTATGACAAAAATTGCAGGTGAATATTCTGGACTTAATGTTAAAGACGCGAGAGATGCTGTAATTGAACATCTTGATTCTGTTGGAAAAATCCATCAAATAATCGAAAAAGAGCAGGAGGTTCCAGTTTCAGAAAGAGGGAAAAATCCGGTCGAAATAATACTCTTGAAGGAATGGTATGTTCGCCAAACCCATATACAAGACCGATTGGAACAGTTGAGCGGAGATATCGAATTCCACCCGCCACGGAATAAGCAATTCCTCTTGGATTGGATGGAAAATATCAGCATAGATTGGCCGATTAGTCGACGCCGTTGGTACCATACCGAAATTCCAATTTGGTATAGTGAAGACCGCACCAAAGTAATAGTTCCACCAACTGGAATCTATGTCCAACCGTGGTGCCAATCACCCCCGAGTGGTAGCGAGGTTTTAGACCGAGAAACCAGAGAAGTCCTTGGGAGTTATGACGATTTAAAAGCCAATTTGGGCACTATTATTGGTGAAGAAAAAGTATTTGACACCTGGATGGATTCAAGCAATTCGAATTTATTCGTATCCGGCTATCTCAACGATATGGATACTTTTGAAAAAGCATTCCCAACAGCACTCCGACCTCAAGGAAAGGAAATTGTTAGAACATGGCTTTATTACACTTTACTCAAGAGCGCTTTGCTCTTGGACAAACCGGCATTCAAACATGTTTGGATCGATGGATTAGGAATGGACCCCTGGGGTCGAAAGATGAGCAAATCTCTGGGGAACGGCATCGATGCAGATAGTGTATTAGAATGTGGGGCTGGAGGGAAAACGGGCTCATGGCAGGTTAGAGGACCAAAAAAATCAATTAAATTAAGAGCTAATAAAATCGGCAGTGAATGCTTCCGTCTTTGGAAGGCTTGTGATGCCCAAGTCGGCGATGATTTTCATATTAATCCAGAAGAAATCGAAGCAAAATACTTTGGTATCTTGACCAAATTGTTCAATGTTGCACGATTTGCGAGTCAATTCGATACACCTAGTGACTTGGATACCATGCCTTCAGATTTACCAGTTGAGGATAGGTGGATTCTTGCAGAATTCGCTCATACTATGGAAATTGTAGAGAATGCGTGGAGCGATTTAGACATCTACACTGCAACACAATCTCTCAAGACATTCGGTACTGGAATCCTGCCATCACATTGGCTTGAGATGGCTAAATCTAGACTTTATGACGATGATGAAAAGGCAGCATGGACTGTTCATAGAATCGTGCGTGACTTAATGGCAGGGCTATCTCCAGTTTGTCCTTTCTTCACACATCATATTTCTTCTACTCTCTATGATGAAAGTTCTGTTGATGTAAGGCAATTCCCTGCACGAACTGCCGCAGATGAGTCTTTGCGCAGTCTATCTATGGTAATTGCAAATTTCAATAGTGAAACTTGGAAAACCAAAAAGGATCAAGGAATCTCCCTAAATGCTCCAATTGCTGGAATTGAAGTACCAAATGAACTTACTGAATTCACCAGCATTCTATCACAAATGCACAAACTCGAGTGAAAATATCCCCCTTTGTCCAATGCGAGGTTTCAATTATCGCTTAGGTATAGCAAAGACCATGGGGAGCAACACTTCACTTAGTTCGACGATACCTTCGTATTACTTGACTGTACTAGTGGCATTCCTTATGACTGCGGTAATTGCTACACCATTTACCAGTTCAGATTTATCAGCAAGTAGAAGTGAAGACACTTCTGGACGTTCAGATTATTGGATAACAGGATCTGTTTCACTTATTAATGATGATGCGGGAGCTTATAGTTCGATTGCAGTTAGTGACAGTGGAGTAATGCACATTGCTCACGTTGACCCGAACAATGGTGAATTGCTTTATTCTACAAATACTACCAATACAACTTGGTCTACAGAAAACTTTACTTTTGGAGTAGCGCCGAATGCGTCATTACAAACCAATCTATCGGGGAAAACTGCTATCGCAATAGATTCCCAAGGCGATGTACACATCACTTTCCGAGCAAAGAATTCTCAAAATAGTTCAATATATGATTTATGGCACATGAAACAGGTCAGCAATGGAGGTTGGGCAAAATCGGGGGTCTCCAGTGGTAGAGACATGGGGCATCATCTCTCATTGACAATCGATAGTAGTGACATTGTTCATATAGCCTATAGAGACAACACAAATGGTGAATTGAGATATGCAAAGAATACAAGTCAATGTTGGTATTGTTGGAATGATACTGCTGTCACCCAGCCAAGTGGTAGTGTGATTACGGGAGGGTTTTTCACTTCCATTGCAACCGATTCTAATAATAATCCATTTATCGTCCATTGTGATTCAACCTCCAGCACTGGATTTTTGCAATTGTTGTCCCTGATGAATGGGAGTTATTGGGCACCAATTAAACCTGATGGCCAAGGTAAGGGATGTAAGCAAACATCCATGGACATTTTCACCCCGGACCCAGCGGTTGGTGGAAGTGATGAAATTCATATATCCTATGCTAGAGATGAAAATTCGGATAATCAATCTGAATTACGTTACACCACAAATAAAAGCGGTAGCTGGAATGGAGAAAATGTTGTTGGTGGTGGCTTAGGTTCAACGATAAATCAAGGATGGACCTCCATTGCCGTTGATTCCTTAGGCTATCCCCATATTGCTTATACCGCACAAATAGCGAAATATGCTTTGAAAGACGATAGTGGGGCATGGAGTACTGAAATAATTGGACAAGGTTATCAGGCCGAATGGATTTCAATTGCCTTAAATTCGAACGATCTACCGTATGTTTCATACTATAATCCAGGTCCTAGTGATTTGTACTACGGAACATTTGTACATGACAGTGAATCCAATCCCGTAGAGATCACTGGTACTACATTTTACAACGTTACATCAGATATATTGTATGCCAGTTGGCTTGCTCAAAACTTAACTTCGGGTACCACTTACAAAGTCGATTACCAATTGTTACTGGATGGGGCATTGGAAGATAATGGTTCAAATATATGGGTTCAACCAGCAACGGTTACTTCCATGTATTACAGTAACTATACAGGGTGGGCCAATCTTATAGAAGGAGAATGGTATTGTGTTAAGATTTACTTGTATAATGATACAAACCAACTAGCTATGGATGAAACATGTCATACAATACCGAATCATGAATCAATAACTAGTCAACCATACTTTGACACTGATACTGACAGACTATATTTTGATTATATTGGTGCGGACTTGGTAAGTGGTAATTCATATAGAGCGTATTATAACTTAATGTACGAAAATGGGACTTCCATCGGCGGTCATCATGCTAACGCGACTTTTTCAGCAACAGGTTCATCATATTCAGGTTCTCAGGGGTCGGTCGGATATTGGTCGCAAGAAGGGCATTGGATGATTAGGGGAGACACATACTGTGTCTATGTTGAAATTGCACATACTGGAGCAAGCAACATCCTTGATTCCAATACATCCTGTGTAACAATACCATCAGGTTCAGGAAATGGTGAAGATGTCATTTCTTATCTCAATTTTGATACAGCCAGTGAGAACCTTACTGCTGACATTGACAGTTCGAGTTTGACTCTTGGAGAGTCGTATGGCATATTTTACTACTTGTGGCAGTCTGAAGAAGGCGAGGATACATTAATTGATGAAGGTGCTGAAAACTTTACTGCAGCGAGTGATTCTTTCGTAATATGGGATGAATGGGGATTAAGCACTCCTGAAAACGCGAATGGTATTAATCGGGGAAATACATATTGTCTACAAGTGAGACTTTTCATTGATGACCCAAGCGAACAAGTTGCAACAGATAATTCCTGTGTAACTATACCCACTTCTGGAGGAGGAGGAAATAACTCTTGGACAATGGAGGTCCTTGATTCTTCTAGAAGTGAAGGATTTGGTTCATCAATGGCAATAGATGATAATGGGAATATTCATGTTTCATATTATGATTACTATATGTCTAGTGATCTGGAGATCAGGTATGGATTTTTTGATGGAGAAAACTGGTACACGGAAACTATAGATATCGGCTTAGGAAGTGCTGGTGTCCATTCGACAGCACTTGACCTCGATGATAATGGATGTCCAGTGATATTGTACTACAGTGAAGATGCTAGACAGTTGAGAATTCAATATTCAATGCCAAGCAGTAGCGGTGGTACGCCTTGTTCTTGGGACCCTGAACCGGTAATTGTTGCTAGTGAAACATCTGGAACTGCTTACAATGTTCATGCACTATATTCTCTTGCAGTTGAGGGTGCTGGCTCTAGCCTAGTAACTCACATTTCTTATACATTTTATTGTGAAAATGAACCAAATTGGAATGGGGATTTGATGTATGCTTCATTTGATGAAAGTGAAGATACTGAGTGGCAATTTGAAACAATTGCGACTAGTTATCTGACCGGCTTTAATTCGATTAAATTAGATGATAATGGCGACCCACATATTGCTTATTATGATGCAGATATGAGAACAATATATTACACATATTTTGAGCAATTAGGGTGCTCTTGCTGGTCTACAGAAACAATTGCTAATGATGTAAATTTGTTAGGGGCTGGATCTATACTGTCTCTAGACTTGGGGCCAAATTGGCTAAATACTGCTTCAGTTGCCTATGTTGAAGCAAGTGACTCAATGTTGAAATTGGTAGTGAGATCTGGTGGTCCATGGCTAGTGACTAATATAGCAGATACTAATGGTGGTGCAGATAATTCTCTTGCATTTGATCATAATGGCAATCAAAACATTGCATTTACCGAGGGTGGAATGTCCCCTACAGATTCTAATACGCTAAAATTTGCTCACCACAATGGAGAGGTATGGAATGTTGCAACCATAGATAGTGGAGGCAATGAAGAAAATAGAGTTGGAATTAATCCATCGCTAGTTTATGATCAAAATGGTAAACCAATCGTTTCACATTTAGATTATACAACAGGTAACCTCAGATTTATTTGTAATGGATGTTCAATATTCGATGAAGGTTCTAATGGTTCAGGATTCGATGCCGACGGTGACGGTATAGAAGACTGGGAGGATAACTGCCCGAACACTACTGAAGGAGAAACTGTAGATTCAAATGGCTGCTCGACAAACCAAAATGGTTCGGGAGAGGATCTAGATTCCGACGGAATATGGGATGAAAATGATGAATGTCCTGATGGAAATAATGATTGGACTTCAGACCCAACAACTGATTACGATGCTGATGGCTGTAAAGACGGCACTGAAGATTGGGATGATGATAATGATGGAATCGATGATGCAGATGATTCGTGCTATAACGGTGAGACCGGTTGGGATACAAATACCCGCGACCCAGTAATAGACCATGACCACGATGGCTGTTTGGATTCAACCGAAGATGATGACGATGATAATGACGGCTATAATGACCCGGTCGACACCTGCCCGCTGACAAGAGTTGGCGCTGGTGTTGACACATCCGGTTGTGAAACTTCATTCGATGATGAAGATGGCGATGGAGTGGCCGATTCGGTCGACGATTGTAGCTCGACCGTATTAGGAAGAGATGTTGATTGGTATGGCTGTGAAATCTGGGAAGATCAAGATGAGGACGATATCCCTGATTGGGATGATAATTGTCCCGATACACCTATCGACACCGAGGTAGATGAAGATGGCTGTTTAATAGATGATTCTGAAATTATTGATGATATAGAGGATGAAGTAAAAGGAGAATGGTACGAAGAACTACCATTTATCGGCAAATACATAACTATTCTTCAAACTCAATACGGACAATATATCTCGATGGCAACGGTAGGGGCCACAATTATTTTCTATCTCGTACGGGCGGTGACAATGAGATCTGACCACAAGAGAAGCAAGCGTGTTGAAAAATTCAAGAGAGATATTCGAGGGGCATCCTCGGCGAAGGAATTACGTGGAATTCAGAATAAAATAGAAAGAGCCGAAGACAAAAGGTTACTTCCAGAAGGAGCATTTGGTGACCTCTTATCTTTAATAGAATTGCGAGCAGAGGACATTGGGTTATCCAGTTTCATTCCAGATGACACAATCAAGGAAGCGGGAATTGACCTTGGTGATTTCGCTCAAGGATTAGCAGAATTAAGACATATGCAAGAGGAAATGGGTAACCGGATTTATGGTGAATCTATGGCCGCATCTGCTGCTGGTGCTAGCGGTGGAGGAAGAGGAAGGCCCTCCCATCAAGCATTACCCGAAGCAAAACGCCAATTGCCAAAAGGCTTGATAGATATCAATGACGATGGAAAAATCGATGAAGTTGATCTAGAAATTTGGGAATCGCTCTCGCCTGAGGAAAAGCGAATCTACCAACAGCGCCAGATGGCAAAGGACCACGGGTTGGTCTCTGAAATCGTCGCGTTCTCTCGATTGCCTAATGGACCAAAAGCTAGATGCAATTGTGGCTCTGGAAAACAATATTCCAAATGCCACATGAGGCGAACAAAGTGTCCATGCAATAGTGGAAGGCCTTTTGTCAAATGTTGTGCGAAGAAGCGCGGCTACCTTTGATAGTTTTACTACTACCAGTAGCATTGCCACGGCACTTACTACAGTCCAGTAATAGCTTGACAACGTTAGTATTGTCAATAGGCGTCTGTAGAGATTAATTATTCCTCTGAAAGTTCTAAGGTCACTTGACGTGAATCTGGCATTTCCAGATTGCCGAGGCGGAATCCTATCAACCTAATTGGCCGATCTAAATCAACATTTTTTGCAAATAATGAGTGAGCTAATCTCATGAATACCGATTCATCGTCCATCGCAACTGCTATCGAATAGCCATGGGTATGGGTTTCAAACCCTTGGTAGCGGATTTTTACTTCACCAAGTCTACCAGCCAAACCCATTTGTTTTGCTCTCTTCATCACTCTGATAACCAGACTTGTGAGTCGCTCAATTACGATTTGGGGATCTCTTTGATCACGCTCAAAGGTGTGCTCCTTACCTACTGACTTCCGGCTGCGTAAAGGACTGACCTCGTCACTAGTTTCACCTTCTGCTAAGCGCATTATCCATGATGCAAACCGTTCGGATGTGAATCTACTAAGGGCAATTTCGCCCATCTGGGTTGCTGCACTAACCGTGTCGATTCCCCATTCGGCCAATTTTGTTGCGCTCTTTGGGCCTATGCCCGGTACCTCTCGCACCGGTCGGTTCTCAAAGAACTCGGTGATTCTGTCGGGCATTATCCGGTGAATACCTGCAGGTTTGTTTTCCTCACTTCCCATCTTTGCGAGTATGCGAGTTGGCCCGATTCCAAACGAAGCGGATAAACCGAGATGTTCGATAATCTCTTTTTGCAGAATTCGGCACAGGCCAAGGGCTTTATCCCAGTCGTTCTCACAGCATTCGGTCACATCTAAATATGCTTCATCAATACTCGCTTTCTCAAATTTATCGGCGTATTTTTCGAGTATTTCCATCACCTTCCTTGAAGCTCTCGAGTAGAGCCCTCTACTCGATTTGAGATAATGTCCTGGTCCGAAGGGGGGGCCGGGGCAGCGCCGCCATGCCTCACCAATAGGCATAGCCGAGCAAATTCCATATTTTCTAGCAGCATAATTGCAAGTCGAGACGATGCCTCGAGCACGACCTCCTTTGGGGTCGGAACCAAGGATTAGAGGGATATTTGGATCAAGATCATGGTGGATGGTTTCAACCGCGGCAAAAAACGCATCGAGGTCGCAATGAATGAGAATCCGTGCGCCCATGAATGATTAATTTTGTCGAGGGTTCTTGAAGAACACGCTCGCCACAGACTTATTGGCTAGGTCTTGCCAACCATTTACATGGCCGGGGCTAAAGGGGTGGTAAGCGTCGTACTCGGCTTGTTGATAATCGGCTCTTTGGTCGGTTGGTCGAGCGAGGAGTTGTACCCTGGAGTACCTAAGCCATCGGCCGGGTTCTGTGGCGTGACCAAAGAGGCTTTTTCCGATGTTCCCGGCTCTGGTGCGATGTTGGACATCGATGTGGTCCTAAATTGGGACGACAGTGAGGTATGGGTCGGAATCATCGATGTCAAAACCTTTGATAAACTCGATAAACTTCCTGGCGGTAATGCTAATGGAGAGATAGTCTCCTGCTCTACAGACATAGATTATGTCGCTGGCGGACCATCTGTTGGCAATGTTTCAACCTTTGATTGGTCGCCCGATGGCGAGGATTTTCACATTATGATCGGCTCTTTAGATGATGATGATGGTGGCGGTGACGACGGAGGAGGAGATCCTTGGCCATTTTCAGGTGAAAGTGAAACTATGAGTTTTGCAGGCGAATTCAATGTGATCGTCAATTCCGATGTAAGCGGAGGCTGGGCCGTAATTTTACTATTGATTTTAATCGAAATTGGAGTTATTTACCTCAATGTATTGGACCGTTAACCACTTTACTTTCGGTGAAGGATTGCCTAACAAAGGGGGCCTTCTCGGTTTTATCGATCACGGCCGGGTCTTAATTCGAGTTGCTAATTGATGGGATGGTCTTATTTTACCACACCCAACCCAAAAAAGTGAAAGTGAAATTTATTTTTTCAAAGGGTTGGAAGGGCTGGTGATAACCCCACCGTGAGCCGAGGGCAAATTATCTAAATCCGAGAAGGTTAACTCTCGCTTTGGACCGATTTCGTCGGCTAAGCGCTCGGCCATAGTACACCTGACATTGAGTTGAATTCGGCCACGATTACGGGTCAAATCATAGGAAAAAGGATTCAATTTTTCGACCGCTTGAGCCTCGAATCGAGTCCTAATTTCTTTTCCTCTCCACCAAGCATAACCCCATTGAAATGTAATACCCACCGCAGTTGCACAGTACAGGATTATCAGAACGGTAAGCGCGAATAAAACCGCGTTTCCATCACGGGCTTCGAACATTAAATCGCGTCCGAGTAAAAACAAAAGGCCGACCCCGACTATCGGATTCAACATCGAATCCAGCCAATCGGAAATTGCCATTATCCGACCCTTGGAGGGATCGACTAAGACGAGATCTGATTCGAGTGCAGTAGTGATAATTCCGATTATACCGAGCATGAAAATGTAGAGCAGGCTTGCTAGAACTATCTCGATGACACCCGTGTCAAGCCTAAACATCCAATGGATGATGAGCCAAGCGAATAAACCCAAAAAAACCACCCGAGGTACCTTGTAAAAGTGAACCGCCATATTCGAGCTTTCCAAGATCGCCGAAGATTCGCTCACATGACCATACCCCGAATCTGGAATATGAATTATCTGCTTCCCAAACCATGTCTCCAAGCGCTTGATGATATTGATGAGCAAACGGCGTCTAATCAAAATTATCTCAAGAGCCCAAAGCACCGGTGCGCCCAATATTACAATCGGTAAGGCCGCTACCGCTAAAACCGGAAGAATGAGAACCATCGGGGTCAACAAAAAGTGGGCCAAACCCAAGGGGTAGAGCAAATCGGTTTCATTGAGACGGGCTTTGCTTGGTTTTATGCCTAATTTGCGTGACTCGTTACTAAGAGCATCCCGAAAATGCTCGACCTGCATTCCAGCATCCAGTATTCTCTGGACCATTCCACGGTACGACCTTTCGGCCGGGCCGATCCCCAAAAATAGGGCTTGATAAAAGATTCTTGCAGGGATGGCAAGCAAGAGTGGAAGCAGTAAAATCCCGAGAGCCCAGAGAAGATTCCCAAGGTCGATAGAGCCTGCCATGATGAGAGCCAGAGAGTAACTCACTCAAGAATGTTCATGGAGTAGATGCAAGGCAGCCATTCAATATGGCGCGCATTGCTGTGACCGACGGTATGGCCCCTGAAGCGGTTGAGATTCTCAAAAAAGGTGGCCACGATGTAGTGCTTGGCTTCATCGAAAAAGAAGATTTACTTGCTGGATCTCTTTCGGATTTTGATGCAATAATTGTAAGAAGCGCAACCAAATTGACCGCTGAAGTCATCGCTGCAACCAAGGGCTTAATTGTGATTGGAAGGGCAGGTGTCGGAGTTGATAATATCGATCTCAAGGCTGCAGGAGAAGCGGGAATTCAAGTTGTTAACGCACCGAGAGCATCGACCCAATCGGTGATAGAATTGACCATCGGACACTTCTTGGCATCGCTGCGCCATATCCCAAAGTCTGATCGAGGATTGAGGCGCTCAAAGTGGGAGAAGAAGTTGATGAATGGAACCGAATTGAGCGGAAAACCCCTCGGCCTCATCGGATTCGGCCGCATCGCCCAAGGCGTTGCTGCTGTTGCAAAGGCAATGGGAATGCAAATTCACACTTACGATCCTTACCTTCCTCCGAAAATCGCTCGCCAACAAGGCGCGTTTTTGCACAAAAAAATCGACTCGCTATTCGAGACATGTACCCATATTTCGATCCATTGTAATCTAAGCGATGAAACCCATCATTTGGTCAACGCAAAACGAATGGCACTAATGCCGGGCAAAGCCAATGGTATCGCCTGTGGAAATCATATCGTCAACTGTGCTCGTGGTGGCATCGTCAATGAAGACGACCTATTGGAGGCGCTAGAAAATGGAAATGTCACAAGTGCTGCACTCGATGTATTCGAAATCGAGCCTGCTACCAATGGACATCCGCTGATGTTGCATCCTAATTTCCATGGCACCCCACATATTGGAGCGGCTACATTGGAAGCCCAGCAAAGGGTTGGGACCGATATCGCTGCTGCGGTAATGACTACACTTGATGGCAATGTTTCGGAAACCTTGGTCAACAAGGAATTCCTCAAATAATGAAATATTTCCCTCAGGAATATTTTGACTCATTCAAGCCATGGAATTACGGTTGGAACCTCAGCGAAAAGATTTGCTGGTAATGCGACCTTAATCTTTGAAACCTCACCGAGCGCTTGGCTGGTTTCCTCTTGCCACTTTGAGTATTGCTCATAAGTATCCATTTTTA
>Ga0114997_10002958_pt1 | contig 13485 bp, 8 predicted proteins | sample ArcticOcean_MG_C_2_FD_87045 | JGI IMG/M metagenome (GOLD analysis project Ga0114997, IMG submission 87045) | Marine microbial communities from western Arctic Ocean - ArcticOcean_MG_CB4_136 | ecosystem: Environmental > Aquatic > Marine > Oceanic | place: Arctic Ocean: Canada Basin | collected... | reverse complement strand
CTCTTTTTGGAAAGTTGGTGGAGCTTCAACAGCGACAGCGAATAAGGGTATTGCAATTGCCCCTACAAGTATTCCTGATGAAGCAAATATAGTTGCAACACTTCTTGGGGTTGACCCAAATGCAGGTGTAGTAATAAGTTTGATGTGTCACTATTCAATTGATTAACATCAATTAACAATCGGGGGTTGGGCAACTGGCCCCCTTTTCTATAAATTACTATGGATAAAACTGGTATAGCTAATCTTGCCTTGAGTAATTTAGGTGAAGCTAGAATACAATCTCTTACAGAAAACAGTTCAAGAGCTAGGGCATGTTCTGCAAGGATAAATGAAGTTATAGAAACTGTATTACGGATGAATGTCTGGAATAGTGCATTAGAACGTAAACTACTTACTCAAATTGATGCTCCTATATTTGGCTGGAATTATACTTATCAACTTCCTGCAGATTGCATTAAAGTTGTTGAGGTAGAACCTGTTTCTAGATTCCAAGTTGAAAAGAAAAATATATTATCTAATGAAACCTCTTTATATTTACTATATGTAGCAACTCCTACTGATACTAATAATTTAGACTCATTATTGGCTGAAGCAATTGCAATGAAACTTGCAGTAGAAATTGCCGAATCTCTTACAAGTAAAGAAGGTTTAAAAAAAGAAATGGCTCAAAAATACTTTATGGCAATACAAGAAGCCAGATCAGCAAACTCTAGAGATAAAACTCCAGAACATAGAGAACGATCTTCATATATTGATGCTAAAAAAGGTAGGTACTCAGTTACACACCGCACATTTAATACTCCTACTATTGGTTACGAAGTTGATCAACAAGCATGGAAAACTAAATGAAGTATGAATTTCTCCAACCTAAATTTAATGAAGGTGTATTAGCAAAAAGCCTTCAGGGTCGCTCTAATGAAGAGTTCTATCATTATGGGTACAAAAGCTCTAAGAATATGATTCCTGTTCTCTCAGGGCCAGTTCTTAAACGCCCCGGGACGAATTACATAGGAGATGCTAAACATTCTACTGCTGTCTTTATTCCTTTCTTCAAGGATAAGGATAATACCTATATTATAGAATTAGGAGTTGCAACCTCCACTATTTCCTGTACTACTGCTAATGATGATGCCACAGTAACAATTGGCGCTACATCTACACTCAGAGCAGGAGATTCAGTAAGTGGTGATGGCATACCAGATGATACAACTATTAGTTCTATTACTGATTCAACTCACTTTGAATTATCAGCATTAGCTACTGCAAGTGCTACTGTTACTTTAACATTCCTAATTAGAACTGGAGGTTATTTAAGAGTATGGTCACAAAATCAACTTTTAACCGACAACACAGCAGTCTCATCCCCACCTACATATGAAGCAGATTTTAGTGTAACAGCATTTCCATGGACTGCGGCTGAACTGAATGGGTTAAAATCTACACAAAGTGGTGATATTATATTTGTTTGTTCTCCTACAAAACCTCCACAAAAAATATTCCGTACTTTATCTAATGCAACAACTTCGGCTGTTGCTGATGATACGTCGGTATGGGCAATCGAAGAATTTGTTACTACAGACGGCCCATATACTGAAATTAATATATATGATGAAAGTGTAGCTACAAAAAGATATACCTTAAAATTATCTACTGAACCTACTGCAACAAAAAGAATAGGTGCTGTAGAATTTAATACTATTAAAAATGAATTAGTATTAGCAAATCATGGATTACAAGTTGGACAGAAAATTAAATTACATGGTTCTTTAGGTGGCAGTAAAGGATGGGGTAATATAAGACAAAATATTTCAGGTTTAACTGCCGCTGATGGTTCCAAACAAACAATGATGAGTGGGACTAAAAGTATTAGTAGTGGGTTAGGTGATGGCACAGGTGTTGGGACTTTATTTTTTGATCTTGATGTATATGTTATATCTACAACATCAACTTCTTTTCAGTTCTCAGATACAGATGGTGGCCCTCTTAGAGAATTTGAATTAGTATTATTGAGTCCAGAAACAATTATTGCAAACGCACAGGTATATGTAGAAAAATATGTTTATTCGCCTAGTGCTACACCAATAAGTCTTACTTTGTATAATAATGGTGATACAGGTAGTGCTGGTTCTAATCTTACTAATACATATTTTCATGGCACAAATGATATAGGCCGCCTTATAAGAATTAATCCGTTATTAAAAGGTGGTAATAATATCGGTGGTATTAAATGGGCTTGGGGTATAATCAAAACTGTAAGTAGTTCTGTTATTACTGTTGAATTTAAATCTGAAATGGCTAATACAAGAGGTACTGGCACTCCCGGCGCTTCAAATATAGTTGGTACATCAGAATTTAGATTAGGTGCTTTTAGTTTAGGGCAAGGTTATCCACATGTAGCACAGATATATCAACAAAGAATGGTATTAGCCGCAACTGCGGTACAACCTTCTACAATATGGCTGTCAGAAACAGCAAACTTTTATTCGTTTTCTCCTACAGTTATTGCAGAACAAGGTAGTCCTGACTCAGTTACAGAAGGTGTTTCAACTGAAATAATAGTAGATTCAAATGCTCTTACATTTACTTTAGATTCAGATACTTTAGATGAAATAAAATGGCTTGGTGAATCTAAAAAACTTGCTATGGGTACTTCTGCTGGAATATATATGCTTTATGGAGCAGAAACAGACCTTACAGTTACACCATTCCGCTTTACAATTAATAGAGAAACATCATTCTCTGCAACTGATACTGCACCAGTTATTATATCTAATGCATTATTATATACTCAAATTGGTGGTAAAGATGTTCAAGCTCTTGAATTAGAAGGTGGGACTGTTAGTCAATGGGTGTCTAGTAAAATATCTCTTAAAGGTTATGATGTTATTAAAAATTCTGAGATTCAAAAAATGGTTTGGCAAGAAAGACCTTTTGCTATTATTTGGTTTATGATGGCTAATGGTAAATTATTGACTCTTAGTTATGATCGAAGTTTAGAATTTAAAGCATGGTCTGAACATGTAATTGCAGGAAAGATATATCGTAAAGTTACTGCAACTATACAAGCAACTGCTGATAGAATATTTACTGCGAGTACTGATAGTGGATTGTTATTAACTGATACTGTTGGAACTCATGGATTATTAAATGGTCAAATAATACAAGTAACTACTACAGGAACTCTGCCTACAGGATTAAGTTTAAGTACAAATTATTATGTAGTAAATAAAACAGCCAATACATTTAAACTTGAAACAAGTGTTAGTGCAGGTGCAATAGCATTTACTGATGTTGGTGGTGGCACACACTCATGGCACAAGCCAACTATATATACAGTCGCAGGAGATCAAACAAGTATGTTTGTAGCAGATAAGTATGTTACTGTATCTAATTATGAAGATTCAAATTGGAATGTAAGTCAAGAAATAATTAATGTGCTATCTACTGGAGGTAATACAGAAATAACAACTCGGTTGGATTCATCAAGTTTTGCAGGTACAACTTCTACTAATCCTATTATTGAGTCAGATGGAAGTTCACATGCACAAGTAACAGATATTGATATGATTCCAACTGCTAGTCATGACCAGATATGGTTTAAGGTAAAACGAACCATAAATGGAGTTGATGTTTATCATGTTGAAACACTTAGTAGATTTCCAACTGAAGGTGCTTTAGATCGGAACGAATATGTATTTTCTGATAGTGCTGTAACAGGTACAGTCTCAGCTACTAAAATTGTTAGTGGATTAAAACATCTTAAAAATGAAGAAGTTCAAATTTATTATGAAGGTATGCAACATGCTAACTTAACTGTTACAAATACAGGTGGATCAGATGAAACAGTTACTTTAAGTCATACACAAGGTAATGAACATGTAACAGGACTAGCATATGATGCAGAAATAGAAACTTTAGAACCATCTGCACCAGAAAATCAGTTTTCTTATACTAAAAGATTAATTAAAGCCGCAGTATTAGTAGAAGAATCATTAGGTATACAATTAGAATATAATGATTTATCAGAAGAATTATTATTTAGAACAACAGAAGATGCAATGGGAAGACAAATTCCTTTATTTTCAGGTTTAAGAAAATTATCATTATCTGGTATTGGTTGGGATACTCATAATATAAAGATTGTTTCTAATGGGCCTTTTCCTATGCAATTGAATGCTATTATTATTGAAGCTGAAACAGGAGGATCATAATGGATCGCGAATCTGCTAGGTTTCAGTTTGAAGATATGAGTAAAAATATTAATGTTGAACATACTTTTTCTTTTGATGAAGCATGGGATTTTGTTGAATATAAACATCACCAAGCAAATCTTACTACTCCAGATGAATATTTTCCTACAGAATATACAAAAGAAGAGTTTAGACATGGTATAATGTCTTTACAAGAAAAAATGTTAAGTGATGAAAATGTTAAAACTCCAGAAACACATCCAGATTTTTGTCCTGTTAAACATACTTTTTGTAAACAACAATATATAAGAGAGATATTTAATCCTGCTGGCTCAATGTTAGTTACTAAAATACATAAAGTAGAACATCCGTTTTTTTTATTGAAAGGTGAAATGTCTGTATTGTCAGAAGAAGGAGAAATGCATATTACTGCACCGTATTATGGTGTAACTCCAATTGGTACAAAAAGAGTTATAGTTGCACATACTGATTGCACATTTGTAACAGTACATCCTACTGATAAAACTTCTTTAGAAGAAATAGAAGATGATTTAATTGCTAAAGATTATAATCAATTGGAGGTATTATGAGTTTTTATGTTGCTGGATCGATGTTTGCGGCAGGTACATATAGTGCTGTAAATAAGCGTAAAGGTGCAATGGCAAATGCGAATGAACGTCGCAGAGCCGCTAGAGAATCACTAATTACTGCTGGTTTTAATATAAGAGAAAGGACTATAGAAGGTCAACGAACACAATTTGGAGTATTAGAACAAGGTGGTGCTGTATCTCAAAAAATTGCAATTGCTGGTAAACAAGCAGAAGGGTCTGCAAAAGCAAGTATGGGGGGAGGAGGAGCATTAGTAGAAACTGGTTCTAATAGAGCTACATTAACAAGTATTGCTCAAACAGCAGTAGCAGAACAAACAAATGTTATAATACAAACTAAAAATCAAATCAAAGCAATAGCAAGAGATACTACTAATGCAAATAAATCAGAATGGAGAAATGCAAAGTTAAATCAAGAACAACAAAATAGAATTGCTAGTAGAGAAAAAGGTGCCGCTAATAAACAATTTACTTCTGATATGGCAGAAACTACACTTTCCGCATATATGGGTGGTTCATCTATGGCAGGTACAGGTAATGTAGCTAAATGGGGTAAAACTGCTAGTACAGCAAAAAAATCAATGACTGCCGCACAATTAGCAGGGTCAGCTGTAGGCCCGGCGGGACGGTATCAGAAAAAAGGCGTAGGACCAGCCGGGAGGTATTCTTCTTCTATAAATAAAACCCCAAAAAAAGGGCGGCTAAAAAAGATTACTTCCATTCCTAGCATGAGCGATAAACAAAGAAGAGGTCCTAGTACAATGGATAAAATGATTTATCAAGCTAAAACAAGAAGTTTTAAACCATTTAGTAAAAGTGCATGGGGTCAAACAATGGATTTTTCAAAAGGTAGAGTAGGAAAAGGAGACTACTTTGGTCAACTAATAAATTTCTTAAAAGGTACCGGGTGGAAGGGTAGAGCAAAACGAGGTAGAATGAGAGGAGCATCTAAATAATCATGGCACAAATTCAAAAACCAGATTATTCAAAAATAACAAGTAGGTCACAAGTATATAATGTGCAACCTCAACAGGAAGCATATCGTGGTGCTGATCCTAATGCTGGACAGGTAGATTTGTCTACTGGACAGATATTTGACAAACTTGTAGATAGTATTGGAAATTTTACTGAGTTGCATCTTAGGTCAGAACAAACTGCTAATCAGTTACAAGCTAGAGATATTATTAATAAAAAGATTAAACATACACAAAATTTAAAAGAACTACTTTTCCTTCATCTACCAAATACTAAATACCAAGATTTAAAGCTAGGAGATGTACTTAGTAAAGTTAGGAAAATGGATTTAGAAGGGAAGAGTGATTTAAATATAGGTGCTACTAATGAACATAATGTTAGTATTATGCAATTGCCTGAAAATTTAAATCCTGAAGTCAAAGCAATGGTAGAAGACACATTTATTAAACAGGATAGTAATTTTTTATCATCTCTTATGGGACAAGTAGAAAATGTTCAAAGTGAACAAGCCACTTTAATATTGTCTAATTATGAAGCTGATTTTAAAGCTGGTTTGTTTAGAGATTATTATACTACTAATACTCGCTCTGAAGGTAATGCTCTTGCTGTACCTAGACTAAACACATTATTTGCTGAAATAGATGCTTTAGCTAAAACTAATTCATGGACAGTACTAGAAATTGAAGCTAAAAAGCAAAGTGCTGGTCAAATAATGCTACAACACGAATTTGACCAATCTTATTTTAGGGAAGGAAATTCTTCTCGTAGTTCTGAACAAATAAGAAAAGACGTAATAAAATATGCCAAAAAAGGAGATTTTCATTATTTGGATGGGGACAACAAAGAAGTTTATTTAGACCCTACTTATTATAAAGACAGAGTATTTAATCATACTGAACAAGAACGTATAAATAATATAAATACTCGAAAACATGACAAATTAGAAAGACAAAAAGTAAATTTAAGTCGAGCTATTAGAAAAAAAGTATATGAAGGTAACTTTGCTTTAGAACCATTTTATCGTGAATTAATAGAAAATGACGAATATAGTGAAATAGAACGTGATCATATATTTAACAGGTTACACGCAGAAGAAATACGGATTTTAAATGAGGATGCTACAGTTGATGAAAAAGAATTAAACAATCGGTTATTAGATAAATTATCTACAATAACAGGTGAACTTGGTACAGATTCAGAATTTGAAAAAAACATAGCCACATATGCCACTAAAAATATAAAAACTGGGGAATGGGAACCAAAATCCAGAGAAGATTTACGAAAACTTACTGAACTACCTAATTTTGAACAACGACATATTAGAGATTATATTACTGCATATAATCAAGGGCAAATTAAAAATGCTACATTGCTAAAAGCGGCTAAGAATAGTTCATTGACTAAAGAATTTGTTGATATACAAATGCAACGGTTTAAAAATGTTACAGGTATAGCATCTTTTTTCCAAGATTTTGCACAGGGTAAAGAAAATAAAAAAACTGGTGAGACTAAATGGACAGTTGATGATAGAAAATTAAAACCTAATACAGCAGGAGGGGAATTATTATCAGAATTCAACCTTGATGAAGACCCACGTTTTGAAAAGGCATCCCGGAAAGAGGTTATTGCTACTAAAAAATATATATTACAAGACCTTATTAATCGAGCCGCAGATGAATCCAAAAAAATAAATGATAAATTCTTAAAAGACCAAGTAGGTGCAGTAGTCAGCGAAAAAGACGAACTTAATAGATTAGATCAGATTACACAATCCTATGCCAAGAGCTATGAAGCTATGGTTGATTTAGGGGATAATGCATTTAAGGATAGAGTTCCTTCTTGGAAAGCGAAAAAACCTAATGTAATACAAACAATGAAGTTTTTAGCTTATAGAAAATTATTAGATAGAATAACTGATTTTGGACAAAAGAAAAATTCATATAATCTTGAAGAATTAAATACCCATATAACAGAATTAAGAGCCACTAAAATTAATGGAAAACCTGTTAATGAGGATTTTGCATCATCATCTTCAAATTATATGATGGGCGTTGCTAATGATTTAGAAGCCAGAAAAAATGCTTTAATAAAAGACGGACGAAATATAGGATTTTTAGAGACAGGACAAGAAGCAATTCTGAAAGAAACTGGTAAATATGATATGGATGCGTGGTATAAATGGGCAGTAAACAAAAGATTAGATTTTACCAATATTGAAATTATTTCTTCTGCTGAAGCAGAAATGATGCAAAATTTAGATAAAAGTACACAAGAAGAAACTTTAGTCCAATATTCTCAGTTATACAGTATTTTAAATCGGTATGGCGATAAAAATTCTTATGGATATAATGTTGCTTACAAGAATATGTATAAAAATTTAGATAACAAATACAAAAATGCTTTTAGCCTTCTTGTGCGTGATGGTAGTTTTACTCCTTCTAAGATAAAAAGAATATGGGATTATGGTAAATTGGACATTCTACCAAAAAAATCAAATAAGTTAGGAGAAGACTAATGGCTGATTGGAGACAAGGAGTTTGGGATAAGTTTGCAGAGATGGAAAATACTATGCATACAAGTGGTATAATTAATACTGATCATAGGAGAGGGCTTAGAAATGATGTATCTATGATATTAGATAGCAAAATGAATACTTATGATATAACTTCTAATTCAGACGCATATGAAGAAATTAAAATAGCATACGATGAAGCATTAGAAGGAAAATGGGGCGTAGCATCTTTAGGTGATCATACTAAATATAATTTATTGTATAACAAGCCACTAATGGAAAAAAATGGAATACCACATGAACGTGTATCTTTAGGGGCGCATTGGTTAGGAACCAGTTTTGGTCATAAAAATTTAACTATGGGTATTCAATCAGGACATGTTGGTAATATGAATAAAATAAAAAATGAACTGATGGATCAAGCTGTTATTAATATGAGAAGAGCTAATTTGTTAAATACATCTATTGGTGGGAATGTTGACCCTGATAAAACATCAACAAAATTAGATGAAGATTTAACTAGAGGTTTAGGATTACCTGAAACTCCTAACCAAGTTATTGGAGAAAATACAAATGCTAATTTAGCAGTAAGTTTAAACCAAGAAATAATAACAGAAGAACAAATGATGAGGCAAAAGACATTAGATGACATAATGGCTGGTAATGCTGAAAACATGTACACTACTTTAGTCCAAAGAAGTGGAGGAGGTGAAGGATATAATATTGCTGTATTTAATAGGCCAGTTGGTGCATCTCCAAAATCTCATGAATTAGTTGGATTTATGAACGATGCAAATGGGAAACATGTAGTAACTGAAGAAGAATTAGTTGGTGCATCTGCTTCTAATCAGATATTAGAATACGTACAAAGTTGGTGGTTTGATTATGGTCATAAAAGTATAGAAAAATTATATAACGAAGGGAAAGACCCTAACGATCGAGTACCCGGCCCCGGAAGAGCAGTTCCCGGATTTGATCTAGGTACTGGTATAGAAGAATATGGTAGTGGTTGGTTTGAAGCCCATCGAAGAGCATGGTCTTTTATGACAAGTGAAATGGGTGAACTTGAGTTTAAACACGCAGTAAAACCTTTATATTTAATGTTACAATATAAAGCTAAAGAACTAGGTGTTAATTATTTAGATAGGGAACAATCACAAGATGTTTTAAGATCATTCTCAGATAGATTTAATAGAAGTTTTTCAGAAACTCTTGAACATGAACCTTTATCATATTTTAAAGGTATGGCTAGATGGGTTGCTAATTTTATGGAATATGATGTTAATCTTAGAGAAGGTAGTAGTGATTATCTTAGTAAAGAAGCGCAACAGAAAAACCAAGACCTTTTTCCATTTATAGGAAGGGAAGAATAATGTATTTACCAGAATATACAGCTGAAATAAATAATGGAATGTTTGGCAATGCTATGATGAATAAAGCAATGCAAAAGTATATACCATCACCGTGGGGAGTATTTAAAGAATCAGCTAGTTATGCATTCCAAGATAATTCATTTATACATGCATTTGATTATTTAGAATCTTTTGCAACACCTTCAGGAGTTATAACCAAAGAAGAATTTGATGAAAAATTTGGTCAAGAATCAAATGTTACTTATGAAGAAGGTATTACTGAAAGACAAGCACAGATATTACAACAGTCTATTGAAAGAGATAAGTTTTATGCTCGGTACATGAAAAATACAAGCATGTTAAGTGTAGGTAGTATAACTGGTATGGTTGCAGGGAGTATATTTGATCCAATTAACTATGTGCCTTTTGTTGGATGGGCAGGAAGAATAGCTACTGTAGCTAGAATAGCAAACAAAATACCAATGTTAGGAATGACTGCTAATGCAATGTTAGGTCAGACTGCATTTGAAATAGTAAAACAAAATCATTTAAATAGTTTAGGTAAAGATGTTAATTGGGCAGGAGCAATGTTAGATATAGGCATGGCTGGAGTATTAGGTGCTGGTTTAGGTGGATTAGGCAGTTTAAGTGGTTTAGCTAATAAAATGAGATCAGTAGATATGGATACACACAATCAAAATTTAGCAGTAGCACTAACCGCAAATAGTGACCGTAATCCTATAAGTAATATGCAGGTAAATGATATAGACCCTATTACAACAGTACCACCTGAAACAATTCTTGATGTTGATCCTGTAACGGTCAGGGTACAAAAAGAACAAGGACATACAGACAGTTTTAATAGTAAAAATAAAGATTTAGATACAGCAGAAGAAGTTAATATACCAAAAAGGAATGATGCTATTAAAAAGTTTACTACTTGTAGAGGATTCTAATGGCTGTTGATCCTTGTAAAAAGTATTTAACAGATGCTGGTTTTGAAGATGCTGAAGTAGATAGAATAATTAATGATCTACCTAATTCAAATAATGTTGATGATTTCCTTAAAGAATTTAATACACAAGCTGAGATAAATGCAGAATTAAGACGTTCTGAAGTTATATCAAAAGAAAGAACCATAGATTCTATTAATGCTTTAAGAGAAGGATTATTTAATAATAATAACCCTTTTAAAACATTAACAAACCTTTTAGTTGGTAAGAATGGATTGTGGATAAATGCAACTGCACGATCAGAAATGAGAAATGGTAGAGTTTTAAAAGAAATGAATCTGACTAATCGTCAATTATCAAAAATGTTAGATGGCGATGAATTTGTTGCAGAATTAATTGAAGAACTATTCCCATTTACAGGCCAACAAAAAACTAATAGTGCAGAAGCATTTAAATTAGCAAAGATTTTACATGCCGAAAAGAAACTTCAAGTTATAGAAAGCAGGGAATACGGTTCAGGGTTGATGTGGAGAGATGATCATGTTACAACTACTTATCATGATCCTGTTAGAATGCTGGAAGTTCCTAGAGAAACTTGGCGAGAACAAATTAAAGCATTAATAGATCATGAAAAAACATTAAAAAATGTAAAGAAAGGAACTGATATTGACGATCTGTTAGATGAAGTATACGACAGTATCACTCATAAAATAAAAGAAAAAAAGAAAGCAAAAAACTTTGAAAGAGTTACTGCAATTTTAGGAGAAAAGTTTGACAGAACAACTCCATTAAAACAAATAATGGAAGTACAAAGAATTCTAACATTCAAAGATGCATCATCTATATTGCAATACAATAAGTCTTTTGGATACTACAATATAGGAAAATCTATATTTGCTAATATGGACATGATGGATAACCATTTAGCATTAGGAGAAAAGTTAGGATATGGATATTCAGACAAGATAAAGATGAAAGATGGGACTACTTCAACTCAAAATATATTACCAGAAAAAGAGTTAGGTAGACTTATTGATGAATTACATGCAGAAAAGAAATTAACTAAATTTCAAGCATGGAACTTAAAAGGCGATTTATACCAAGTTTCCGGGGAATCATATATTGTAGGTAATGCATCATTAGCCAAATTTACTGCTGGTTGGCAAGCATGGCAGACAGTAACTAAGTTAGGTAAACAAACGATAAGTTCTTTTGGAGATGTGCCTACTGCTGGAATTAATTTACATTATCAAGGTATTAAACCTAATACAGCATATTTAGGAATTGTTAATCATTTATATAGAAGTGCTTTCCAGAAAGTAGGAAAACAAGAAAGGCAATTTTTAAGAATGTTAGGAATAGGTTACGAAGGTGTATTTGGTACATCTGCCAGATCAGTTATGTCAACACCTATTGCTGGTAGATTATCTAGGATGCAAGATCATTTCTTAACATGGAATGGTTCACATGGTTGGACAAACTGGATGAGAGAAGGTTTTTCATACATGTCTTCTAATAACTTTGCTAATAATATAATGTCTAAAAACTTTGCAGATTTAGAACCTAGATTTGCTAAATTAATGGATGAATATAATATTACAGAAAAAGATTGGAATAAATTAAAAGAAATTGGTACATTTGATGAAAAGACTTTTAGATTAGATGGCGACCCAAAAAATAAATACATATCAGGAGATTGGATCAGACAACAAAAAGGTCCAGAAACTATAGCAAGAAAACTAGATAGATTTTTTATAAATGAATCTAAGTATGGAGTACCTGAAGCTACAGGCAAAGAACGTGCATTAATGTTTGGCAGTTTTAATAGAGGCACATTACCAGATGTAGTTACAAGATTATTTTGGGAGTTTAGGACACATACTATGAGTATAATGATGAATACTTATCCTCGTATGATGGAAATGGGATTGCCGAGTGTTATGCACTTACTCCCAATGGTAGGATTAGGATATGCTTCAATTGCCGCTAAAAACATGCTTAAAGGCAAAGAACCACCAGCGTATGATGACCCAGCCGTATTAACTGATGCGTTAGTCCAGAGTGGCTTTGCTGGAATGTTTGGGGATTTTCTTGCAGGAGAGTATGGAAGATACTATCATAAGTGGGACGAAGCTACATTAGGTGCAGGATATTCAACTTTTAAAAACTATGGTGAATTATTTGTAGGTTTAACAAAAGGAGATAAAGATTCAGCTGATGTTTGGAAAAACTTGCGTTATAATATTCCATACGCTAATTTGTTCTATACAGAGGCCGCTTTAAATTATGGATTACATTATGGTGTAATGGAAACATTTAGTCCCGGTTATTTAAATCGATTAGAATCAAGAGCAGAAGCAAATAATGAAGCATTTATGTTAGAACCATCAAATATTTGGGGTAATTAAAGGAATAAATATGATAACAACTGAATTAGATAGATACGAATATACAGGTGTTGCTAATCCTGTAGTATTTAGATCAGGTGGTACTGATATACCCATACAAAATACTGCTCATGTAAAAGTACATGTTACAACTACAGGTGATTTTACTGCCGCATTTGGTACAAGTACAGTTAATTTATTAGATACAGGGCATGGACATTTAAATGATCAAACAATTACTTTATCATCTGCAACTAGCCTACCTACAGGATTACTTGCAAATACAATATATTATGTAGTTAATAAAGGAACCAATACATTTCAAGTTTCACTTAGTCTTGATGGTAGTGCAGTAGCATTTTCAAGTAATGGTATCGGTACTCTTACATGGACAAAAACTTTACTTAAAGTAATTTCTACTGATTATACTGTAGCTTTAGTAGGCACAACTGCAACAGTAACATGGGAAAGTGGTAAAATCCCGGGTGCATCAGACAAAGTATTATTT
>Ga0114997_10002954_pt1 | contig 13495 bp, 7 predicted proteins | sample ArcticOcean_MG_C_2_FD_87045 | JGI IMG/M metagenome (GOLD analysis project Ga0114997, IMG submission 87045) | Marine microbial communities from western Arctic Ocean - ArcticOcean_MG_CB4_136 | ecosystem: Environmental > Aquatic > Marine > Oceanic | place: Arctic Ocean: Canada Basin | collected... | reverse complement strand
TTATTGTACTAATAGAGTAGGAGGAGTAGGAGTAAGAGCAGCAAAAGTATTGTGCAGTATCCCCTTCTTGTTTTGAAGAATCAAAAAAAGAGTAGTCAAACACACAAAAAACCGAAAAAAACGCAGTTCCGAACATTTCAGACAAAACTCTCTCGACCGCTCTTTTTTGTTTTTTTTGTCCTTTTGTCGTGAGAGAACTTTTTTTTGCTCACTCAGTACAACACACAACAACAACAACAACAACAACAACAACAACACGCGCGCATCGTAAAAAGCACACAAAAACACGCGCAAAAGCCTGATATTTTCGTCTCTCGAGCAAAAACGGAGCGCGGCAGAGAAAAGTGTGCAGCACTCTCTCTGTCTGCTCTGTGTAGTGTAGCAGTTTCGGCGAAATGATGATGATGACGACGAGAAGAAGAAGAAGAACACGAAGAGATACGTTTTAAGCGGAGAGAAAGATGATGATGAGAACGGCTGGAACGACGACGACGTCTCCCCCGTCTTCTTCTTCTTCTTCTTCGAGCAGCAGCAGCAGCAGCAGTAGATATAGCAGCAGTTGTTCAAGAAGAACGAAGACGATGACGCGTTCTCTTTCTTGGTCTTCTTCTGACTCGCGACGACGATTGCATCATCATCTTCTTCATCATCGGCGCGTTATCATCATCGCTTCTTCTTCTTCTCGTCGAAGAAGACGTCGCCCCGCACAAAACGCGATGAGTGTGTGTGAGACAGAAAGAAGCGATGACGAGAACGAAGGGGGAAGGAGCGCGCAGCAGCAGCAGCAGCAGCAGCAAATGTACCCCGATAACTCCCCATCATCATCGATCCAAGAGCAACAGAGACGGTACCAATCATCGAAACAGCCTTCGCGAGGAGAGGGCGGCGGGGTCGGCGGCGGCGGCGCGGGCGAGAGTTTCGTCCAAGCGATCGGTAAGAAGTGCACGAACAAGAGCGAAGACGAACTGTCGTCGTCGACGAGGGTGAGAATGCTCGCAACTCCGTCATCGAGAGCACCAACGAACGCGTTAAATAACAACAACAATAATAAATCGTGGCAATATTTGACGTGCACCGGCGAAACCATGGACGATGACGACGAAAACGAAAACGAGTGCCCGTGGGAGAGCAGCGAAGAAGAAGAAGACGAGGAAAGTGAGAAATACGAAAAGAACGAAGACGTGGACGAAGACGCGAAGAATATTTTCGACGCGTACGTAGAAGATGATGAGAAGAATAACAGGAGCAGCAGCGGCGGCAGCGGCGGCGGTGCGGAGAAAATGAGCTCGGAAGAAACCGCTTCGAAGTTTTTGAAACGACTGAAACTATTAGCCGAGAAGCGAAAATTGGACGAGTTGCTCCAATTTTTAGACGAAAACGCCGCATTCGTGGCGACGCTGAAAAGCAATAAGAAACTGTGCAGAGCGATTGCTTCGGCGTCGGTAGCAGCCGCGGCGAAATGCAGAGATTTTACGTTTGCAACGATGCTTTTGAAAGCCGCCGAAGGTCCATTCGCGTGCGGCGTTTCGTCCGCGGCGTATTCGTCCATCATCATTGAAGCCGGCCGCGTGCACGATTTAGATTTAGCTTTGACGGTATTCGAGTGGTGGAAGAAAGGAAGAGGTCCAATTAGCGCGCAGTTTGGTGCGTCGGCGAATAAGAACGGCAAAATGTTTGTCGCAAACTCGTTCTTATGGAGCTTAGACGATGTCCCAAAAGGTGTCAACCGTCACGACCGCGTCGGCGTGAAATGGCATCCGCGACGAACTGCGCCGAGTCGAATGTTGTTTTCGCTCTTGGACGCCTGCGCAGAATGTGGAGACGTTCGTCGCGCCATCGATATGAAAAGCGAAATATTATCCTGGGAAGGACGATTAAAACATCCAGACGATTTTGAACGCGCGTGGTGCTCTCTTTTGAAAGCGCACTCGAGAAGTTCGGAGCCTTTGAAAGCGTTGAGCGCGTTCGAGGAAATGCTAAAAACGAACGAAACGGAGACGAAGAACAGTCTGTTGGCGCACAATATTCTCATGTCCGCGTGCGTTAAAGGTGGTCGACCGGATTGGGCCCGAGACATGTTAGATAAGGCAAAGGAAAATGGGTTGAAACCAGATTCAATATCGTACGCGACGTGCGCGGCTGGAGAAACGCAAGCCGCTCGCGGGATTTTAGGATCGGATTACGCCTGCGACGTGGAAACCTTGAAGCGATTGTTTCGCGAGTACACGGAAATTCCAAGAAGGAACAAAATCGCGTACGGTGCGTTCGTTTCCGCGTTTTTGCGCAGAGGCGAAACGAACTACGCGATTGAGGTTCTCGAGCACGCGCGAAATGACGGGCCATCTTCGTCTCGAAAGAAGAAAACGTCGAAAACAGGTGCCAGAGATTCCTCCTTTGCGGTTTCGCCAAACTCGTACTTTTTGGTCATGCGACACGCGGCAAACGAAGGCGACGTCGATGGCGTGAGAAGACTCTCCGAAATGCTCCGCGAGCATCCCAAAGACACCGCTTTGTTGCGATCTGAGGCAGCTTTGTACGAATCGGAGGCATTCGCGGCGGCAAACGACGTCGAAGGCGCGAGAGATGCCATCTTTCGCGCGCAAAATGCGGGCGAAACCGAAGCCGCAAAGGTGTTGAGAGAAGCGAGCGAGAAAGTCTTGGTAGCTTTGTTCGTTGAAAACGAAATGGACGAGAAAGATGTGTCGCCAAAGAACGTGCCAAAAGCGAGAAACGTCGCGAGAGCGTTGAGTTTACTCGACGGCGCTTGGAGTTACGACGAATTCGATCAGGTAACCGGGAAAGGCCAGTTCCCGAAACCGCCTCCGAAAGAAGGATACGAAAAAGCCGTCGAGTTCGGAAACGTCTCTCCGCTAGCATTTAAAGCTGGTTTGAATCCGAACGATTCCATCGAAGAGGCGAGAGACTCGGACGCTTTGCGAGTATATTCCTGCGAAGAGTTGGTCGAAATGAGCATGTTAGCCCGGCGCATGGACTCTGGTCGCCTAGTTCTAGAGCAAGCGGACGGAAATGCAAAGTGCGAAAAAGACGTGCTCGTTTTAGATGGCTTTGGCGAACCCATCGGTGTTTTAGAACGAAACAGCAAGGAAAGAGGAGAAGACGTGGAGGAATTCGCGTCCGCGGAGACGCTGATGAACTCGTCGCTCCTCGTCTCCGCAACTCTGAAAACGTCCACGATTGGCGAAGTCGCTTTGGCGTGCTTCGAGAATACAAACGAAGTACCAGTCGCCATCGTCGACGAAAAGACCAAACAGTTGATCGGAGCGATATTCCGCGAAGACTTGTTCGAGAAAACGAAAAGCACGAATTTTAACGCTACGACGACGAACAGAGAAGAGGAAGACGCGAAGGCGGAGGTTGGTGAAAACAACAACAAAAAGAGCGATCCCAGATGATGAAGATGATGTGTTTATAAACGTGCACAAAAAATAGCAGCAGCAGCAATAATAAAAAGCAGCCAACAACAACAACAGCAATTGGATATGTATACATCTTATTCCTTCGGTGGTTGCGTCTTTGCCAACTGCTCGTCCCGTTCTTTCACCATCCCTTCCAACACTTTGATTTGATTTTTCACCACAATCTCAAACGCGTTAAACTTTTGCTCTTGCTCTAGAGTCAGTTTCTCCAATTTGAACACGTCCTTCTCCGCCTCTTTCAATCGTCTCTTGTATAAATCTAAACTCTCCACCGCCTGGTCTCGCTCTTTCTTCGCCTCTCTCAACTCTTCCCCTAACTCCTCTCTCCACTTGTTCGCTTTCTCTAATTCGTACTCTAAACTCTCCTTCGTGGCCGATTCCCCGGTGTTTGGCTTTCCGAATAAATGTATTCGTGTGGTCGTTTTTTTGTTGTTGTTGTTGTTCTTCTGTTGCAATTTATTATTCAGTTGTTGTTGTTGTCGTTTCGTCCTCGTCCAAACACTCGCAACGAGAGAAGAAGACAAAGAAGAATACGAAAACATCTCTCTTTATAACAACGCGTTTGATAGCAGACAAAGAGAGTAAGAGAGAGATGTGTCGTTGTTTTGTATCTCTCGTTTATTGTGGTTTGTGGGTAATTGGTGTGTTTTCGACCGAGAAGAAGAAAAAAAAAGGGTGCCTCTCTTCCAAACTCAAAATGTAAAAAAAACACAAAAACACACTCAAAATCCTCATAATCAGACTCTTCATCAGGAAAGAGAAAGAGATATAATCTCATCTCTCTAGAGGCAAACAGAAGAGCTCTTTGTTGATACGCACAAGAAGAACACATTAAAAACGCGCAAAACACACACTTATGCGCGGTGGAGTCGTCGGTGCTAGAAGTGGATCTTACTTTGAAGAAGAAGAAGTCGAGATGGAAGAAACGAGGACGACGACGACGAATTTTAATACGAATACGAATCACGCGACGACGACGGCGAAAACGTTGTTCTCGTTTTGCAACGACCGACAGATCAAAGAAAAGTTGGAGGCAAACTTCGATTGGAAAGCGTACGAACACGGACGCTTGGTGTCGCCGACGGATTGTAATTTGATCGTACAATACGAGGAGACGTGGAGAAGAGATGGGTCGAGTGGTTCGTCGATGACGGCAAAAAGTTTGATGGAATCGTCGGATGGAAAGTTAATCGCGAACGCATTCTTGGACGTGTTTAGAAACGTTTCGAGACGAGAGGCGGTGGAAAGATCGCTGGCGAACGTGTGCAAAATGCTCGGTGACCCTCAACTGGCGAAAGTTTCGAGCGAGTACTTCATGCCGGAGATTAACAAGACGGTGACGTTATCGAACATCGACGCGTATAAAGCGTTGACGAGGTTGATGGTGAACGCGAAGAACGGATGGTTCGTGAGAGAGAAGGCGAGTTTTATATTGGGCGTTTTGTTAAGCAAGAGCGAAAGTTTGCGCAACGAATCGTTTTTTAGCGGCGAGGAAGGAGAAGAACAAGAAGCAGGAGAGGAGCAGCGATGCTCGGAAGAAATGCAAACGGCCAGGACGGTGGTAAGGTGGTCGATAGATTTACTCGGCGGCGGCGACGGGAGTTTAGTCGATGCTAGCGGCGGGGACGGCGCGGGAGGGACGATGACGATACAAAGAGGAGGAGGAGACGAGAAACACGAAGAAAACGAAGAGAGAGTTATTCCAACAGCCATTCACGCCTTGGCATCTGTTTTGCAGCACAGAAAAACGAGACCGTTGGCGAGAAATTTAGGCGCGTATAAGTTGATCGCACCTTTATTGGATTCGGAAAAATTCAACCCGAACTCGCGCGTGCAAGTGTTGTACGAAGCTGCGTTGTGCGCGTGGTTGCTTTCGTTTGATGCTAAGGCTAGGAAACAAGCTTTGAAAATAGATAACGCTAATGTGGTGAAAAAGTTAATCAACGCGGCGAAAACCGCGACGAAAGAAAAAGTCGTTCGCGTCGCCATTATGGCGTTGAAGAATATACTCATCGGATTAGCAGATAGCGGTATCGACGACGCGAAAAAAGCTCCTTCGATGAAGTCTGTGGAAGGAGATCGACATAGCAACAAAGAAAATGCAGCAGCTGCTGCTCACCTCGGCGGCAAAAGAGACGACGACAAAGACGATGAAGACGACGAGCTCGGCCCGATTGCGGAAACCTGCATCGAGCGCGAATCGCTCCAAAAAGTGTGCGAAAACCTCGCCCACCGAGGTTTTGAAGACGCCGAGCTCGTGGACAACTTAGAACAACTCGCGAAAGGCTTAGCCAAACGTCGTGTCGTTGCGTCATCCTGGGAACGCTATTTGACCGAAGTCAGAAGTGGCTCCTTGGATTGGTCCCCGTCGCACACCGACGAGGGGTTCTGGCGAAACGAGTGCTCAAAACTCACCGACAACAACTGTTTCGTTTTGAGAAACTTAATCGCCATGATGTCCAGTCGCGACGTCGATCCGCGCACGTTAGCCGTCGCCTGTCACGACGTCGGTGAATTTGCAACGCACTACCCAGCCGGGAGATTTTTAGCCTGCGATTTAGGTGCTAAAACAGCCGCGATGGCGTTGATGGTCCACGAGGACGAAGAAGTCAAAGCGAAGAGTCTCGTTTGCGTGCAGAAATTGCTCGTGGCGAATTGGAAGTTCATCGGAGGTGGTAATTGATATAGTAGCAGACTCATTAATATAAACACAACAGATATACGCAAAGAGTAGAGAGATACTAACATCCGATCAGGAATACCTCGCAAACAAACGAACGCTCACCGCCGTCTCCCCTTTCGTCTCGTTTCGTGCTTCTTAGGTAAATGCTTTCAATCAATTTCTTTTTCTTCACTTTTCTCTCTCTCTCTCTCTCTCTGACAACAAATCTCTCTCGAGAAAAGGCAAACACCATGTCCTCCGACGTGTCGTCTCCCTCCTCTTTGTCGTCAGAGAAGGCGAAGCTCCAAAATCCTCGCGGGGTTGGCGGCGAACAACGACAAGAAAAAGAAGAAGAAGAATTGGAAGAAGAAGAAGTGAAAATCAAAACCGAATTCCGCAACGTTTTTTATTCAACGTCCAAAGACATCTCGGACGTGTGCGGACCGAGAGTCCGATTCACGTGCATAGATTGCAACGAGAGAGTGGTTGCGTTGGGCGCGAATACAGGGAGCGTGTATTGCTTCGCGAGAACGTACGTTGAGAAGACCAAGAAGAAGAAAGATGGAGACAAGGAGGAGGAGGAAGAGGAAAAGAAAAATTCCTCTGTTTCTTCAACCGAAGAAGGCCGATTACGATTTCTGGCCGTGATTTCTCCGCAATCGATCAAAAGAACAGACGCACAAACTGGCCGAATGATGGTGACATCGCAAGTCATACAGAAGGTAAAATTGAGTCCGGATGGAAACATGGCTGCGATTGCGTACGCGAGCGGCGTGCTGCACGTGATTTCTTTTAAAAGCGGTAGTAGTAATAATGGTAGTAGTGGTAGTAATAGTAGCACGCCGCCAGCTGGGCGAACGATTGCTTTATTGAGAAAAGCGCACGCGAGTCAGATTATAACAGCTTTGACGTGGTCTAACGATGGGAACGTTGTGTATTGCGGCGACGACGCCGGGATGGTGACTTTGACGGACGTATCGGCGTTTACAAAATATTTTAAAACCGGGGACGGAAGGGATGTTTTGAAAAAGAAGAAGGATGACGCAATCGCGGGAACATCCACGGGTAGCGGTAGTAGTCATAACAAGAACAAAAGCGGGGGTGGTGGTAATAAAGACAATAGCAACAGCATCGGACAAAACGAGTCTCAGCTTCTCGAGTTTGAACCGATTTTCTGCGCGAAGTTTGTGAAATGCGATTCGCTTCTTCCAGGCATGGAGGATGGTTCAGAAGCGTGTTATCAGATTGATTGCTCAAAATCAAATCTATCGACTTTACTTTCCTCGCGTTCAAAGGCGAGCGTATTGGCGGTGAATTCAGGAGAACAAGAGGTGATTGGAACGAAACCGAGAGACGGTTCGTTTGGCGCATGCTTTCACGAGATGTGCAAATCTGCGATTGGTATGGACTACGGAGAAGAAGGAGTGGAAAAGAAACGAGAGTGGGCACTTTGTTCGCGACCGGGAAGACGAATATGGATAACAACCGTCGAAGTCAACGAAGGTGATGAGGTGGTTCCAAAAGTTGATGTTGTCGCGACTTTACGCCCGGATCTTCCTTGGCCAACGACGCCGACCATCCTCGGCTATCCCGAAAGCTGCTTCGAGTTTAAGTCGAATTCAGACCGAATCAAACGCATGCAAAAGCGATTCGAGTTTGGTACGTTGACGCCCTTTGGTGATGATAACAGAATGTGTTTATCCGTGGCACAAAAATCTGTCGCCATCGTAGACGTTGCGCGCGCAACCATCGCGGAGTGGTTTCCTTTGCGCGAACCAGAAACAATTGCTCGAGGAAATTTCGCGTCTGGTTTTTCAGATTTTGCAGTTTCTGGGCGATCTGTTTTCTTTCTCACTAAATCAGCGACTGAGCCTACGATTGAAGCAGAATCTAGCGTTGGTTCGATTGTCTGGTGCTTCGAGGTCTCGAGCGATGAAGATTCGACGAAGCGAAAGGAGGTTCGCGAATTATGTAAAGTGGATACGAGTGAGCAACCGATGGTATCGTCGTCGTCGTCTGTCGTCGTTTCTGGCAACGCGCACGCGGCAAATATCGAAGAGAAAGCGGCAATCCTCGCGAAATTGGCGAAGGAAGTAAAACCGAAACCGCCATCGAAATTGGAGCTTTTGAAACAACAGCACTCTTTAGAAGCAAACTCAGATTCCGAAGAAGTGTTGTACGACGAAGAAATATACCCGAAAATATCCAATGCGAGCGATGTGAACGCGATTTTCTTCTACAATCCAAGCGGGAAATCTCGAAAACGCGAAGCTCAAGATGAGAAAACATGTGCTAAAGCCATCGTCTCGGGGTTGCTGGACAGCGAATTTAACTGCTTCTCGGAGGACCCAGAATTGATGGAACTGTTCGAGAGTTTAGACTTGCTCGGTTTGGACCCGACGCGAAATTACGATCAACGTGCAGAAATGACTCGCACTTCGACTGGACACGCGGCGGCGGCGATGGCAATGCACGAACAGAATCTCCTCGCCGAGAAAAATGGAGAAGGCAACAAAATGGACGAGGACGATTCGAGGAAACTTCCTTCTTCTTCTTCTCGAAGTGGAAAGACAAACACAAAATCTCCCATCCATCGCTTGAAGGAAAACCACCACGAACAACCGGAAACTCCTCGCACGCCAAAAACAACCGACGACGTTCTCACCAGCCACGAAATCTTAAACGTCTCTCGAGAATGTTGCGATCCTTCCTCCACTCGACAAGACATGACTTTAGCGCTACAAGCCGTCCCTTCGATTGCGGCAAAAACCATCGTCATCGAATCTTCCCGCGCGTTATTCGTCCGCCTTATTCAAGACGTCTTCTCGGACGATGAAAACATCAAAGCGCTTTCAAAATCCTTCGAAAATTTGGCATTGTCCGCCGGCGAAGTTCTCGGCGCCGACGCCGTTTTAAGATGTTTGAAAGTCGCGTGCGAAGATCCAGACGTCAGAGAACACGCCGAGGCGAGCGCGTTGGACACTCCATCCGGGGCCATGCTCTCCCACGTCGTCACCAACATCACTCTGCAGTTGATCAACGAACATACCAGAAATAGAAAATAAATTTTTAGTCGTGTAGTAAAAAAGTAGAGAGTAGTGTTCGGAGCAGAGTAAGGGTTGGAAAAGGAAAAAAAGGCAAAACGCTTCTTTTTCGAACAACGTTTTTTTTTATTTTTAGCACCTCTCATCGTTACTTCTTTTCCTCACAGATGGACTCCTCTTTACGCGCGGTGACGGTCGAAACGCCGTCGCAAGAACAAGAATATATCGATGAGATAGATACGATTAAACGTCTGTCGACGTCTTCTCGATCGCGCGGTAATAGGAGATCGGTGACTTTCGCCGACGCGTCCACGCAAGGTGGTTTCGAAGACCGAGTGAATAATGCGATGCAACTCGGAGGAGAAGAAAAAACCGTTGACGACCACGACGAGATAAAAAAGAGTAAGAGAATAGCGAATCCTACGATGAATACCATGTCCTCGTTTACGAGGAGAGCGTTGAGGTCGCGCGCGTCCATGGTGGAAATCACGACCGGAGGAGAAAGAGGAGGAGGAGAAGAAGAGGAGGACCTCAAAAGAGAGAAAAAAGAACGAGATCATCAAAAACTTTCCTCCTCTTCCTCCTATTATTCCCAATCTCACTTTTCCTCCTGGCGAACGTTTCGGAGACGAGGGAAAGAAGTCTGTCGAAAGATTCTGGATAACAAATGCACTTCTATCTTTATGACTCTGGCGACTATTTGGGCGTTGTTCGGCGACGATGTGCGAGTGTTGGCCTTTCCGATGGAGTACGACGAGATTTTCGTCGGCGTCGCGATCGCGTTGATTGCTTTGTTCGCGCTGGAGACGACCATGTCGTGTTTTGCAAAAGGCAAAAAGTATGTTTTTGGTTTTTACTTTTGGTTGGACGTCGTCGCGTGTTTGTCTCTGTTTATGGACGTGCCCGAGTTCATGGCATTCGTCGGCATGGATCCGTGCGAAGGAACGGATTCGTACGGCACCGGTTTGGAAGGCGAAGAGTACGACGAGAGATACGGGACGAAATCGGAGAATTCTGGTGATATCGCCAGAGCAGGTAGAGCATCGAGAGCGGGGACGAGAGCAGGAAGACTCGTTCGCGTCGTTCGATTGATTCGAGTCGTAAAGTTGTACTCATCTTTGCAACAGAAGAAAAACGCAAAAGAGCAAAAGGAGCGACGGGCTTCAATCGCTCGAAGTTCTATGATTTCATCTTCGTCGTCAATTTCGTCATCGATGCACAATCAAGACATTAGGGAAGAAATGTTGCAGGTGCGTAAATCATCCGTGCAATCGTTAGAATCTGTGAACTCTTCGTCTACTGGAGTTAGCGCGAAAGGAAGTGGTGGTAATTTCGAGACGCCCCTGGTGAAGAAGAACTCGCTGACGCAAGCGGAAGAGTTTGACGACATGTCCGACGACGATTTAGAGCAATCGAGAGTCGGAGAGCGACTTTCCGAGCTCTCGACGAGACGCGTGATTATTGGTGTTCTATTGATGTTATTCATGATGCCAATCTTTGCGGCAGATTTCTTCGATGCCGGCGAAGCGAACACTCTGATCGACGGCGGCTTGAAAATCGTCCACGACTCGGCGCGATTCGACCCCAACGACGACCAAGCGAGACTTGGATTTTTTCAAGCTCTGAATCGATATTACGAAGATACGGGCGAAAAAATGTATCGATTGGTCATCAACGGCACCTCCTACGAACAAAATGGGAACTTTTCCAACTCCATCGGAGCCTTGAATGACGATGACCCCTTGTCGTATTTATATTTGAATCTTTCCGGTGTTCAATATCCGAAACTCAGGTGCGAGGCGTTTGAGTTCGCCATGTACTCTGGTGACGGCGAAAACGAACAGTACGATAAGCTCTCCTTCGCGTTATTCGACGTGTCGAAAGTTTACAAGTTGCAGTCCGTGTTGAACATTGCAAAAACAATCTTCGTGTGCATCGTCTTGCTCCTTGGCGCGCTCTTATTCTCTAAAGACGCTAACGAGTTAGTCTTGCGACCAATCGAACGCATGGTTTTAAAAGTTCAAGCCATGGCAGCCAATCCGCTGACGAAATTTTCTATCCGCCCACACGACGACGAATTAGAATCTGAAGGCGAGCAGCTGGAAACGCGAATGCTCGAAAATAGTATCGCGCGAATCTGTTCGTTATTATCGGTCGGTTTCGGCGAGGCTGGGACGGAAGTCATCGCGGAAAATATGAAGAGAGGCGGCGAGATTAATCCGATGATTCCGGGACGGAAAGTCGTCGCTATTTTCGGCTTTTGCGACATTCGCCAATTCACAGATTGCACGGAAGTTTTGCAAGAAAAAGTCATGGAATACGTAAACACGATCGGTAAAATCGTGCACATGGAGGCGCACTTACACGGAGGCAGCGCGAATAAAAATATCGGCGACGCGTTCCTTCTCGTATGGAAGTTTCCTCCGAATATAACAACACGAGACGTCGAGTTAGCGAGCGAAGGACTGTTGAAGGACGAAGAGAAGCTCTTTGTTTTGGAGCAAATCGCCGACGGTGCTTTAGTGAGCTTCTTAGCCGTCATGGCTGGTTTACGACGAAGCGCGAAACTTTCCTCGTATAAATCGAACAAGAAGCTGAATAAACGCATGCCGAATTTCCAAACGCAAATGGGTTTTGGATTACACGTCGGATGGGCCATTGAAGGCGCGATTGGCTCGGAATACAAAGTCGATGCGAGTTATTTATCACCGAACGTAAACATTTCTGCGCGTTTAGAGGCGGCGACGAAACAATTTGAAACGCCTCTGTTGTTCACCGGTCAGTTTGCGAACATTTTATCCGAGAGCACGAGAACGAAATGTCGACAAATAGACCACGTGACGGTGAAAGGTTCGGAGCAGCCTTTGAAATTATACACGTGCGACGTGGATGTAGATGCAATTCCTGTGCCGACGCAAGAAGAGATTTTATCTGGCCGCTCTTACGAAGACGAAACGAATTCGTTCCAACTCTACGAGAATCCTTTCTTGGAACATCCGGACGTCGCGCTCATGCGAAAACGCGTTTCGGAGGAGTTTTTGACCGATTTTGAACGTGCGTTTCAAAAATACGAACGCGGCGAATGGAACGAAGCGAGGAATTTGCTTCAAAAAATAAAAAAAAGGGTTTCGCACGACGGAGAAGAGATTGAAGATGGACCTACGAAGAGTCTCTTGGCCGTCATGGAACGAACAAACCATCGAGCGCCGAGCGATTGGAGCGGTTTCCGGGCACTCACGGAAAAGTAAAGGATTTTTAAATAAAAGAAAGGTCATGTCACTATATTTATTATTACTATTTCCTATTTGCTGCCGCTACTATTGTTCACACTCACTAATATTAGTAGTTGACGAAGGAGCTTATGAATACGCTTTCATCCAAATTTAATGTAGCGTGCCACCATCTGTCGGGAAAATATACAGCTTGCTTCGGGTGAACCACGCACGCGAGCACTTTCTTCTCGTTTCCGTACTTATCCACATCGATGCCGTTCTTATTCTTTTTCTTATTTTCGTTTTTACCATTCATGTTCATGGTCTTCATCTTAAACTTCGCCTTATTCCCGTTGGCTTTGAATCGCATCGCCGCTCTCGCCGCCGTTTCGTTCCCGTTAAATACCGGTTCAAACATCGGCGGGGACAGAAACCATTTTTTCCTTCCGTAAATACTTTCCGACCATCCCGGTCCGTGGATGTGGTACGGGACTCCAGACAATGGCCCTCCCACGCCGTACGAATACGCCACCGACACATTTTCCGGCACGTATTTCTTACCAATCACCGACGTCCTCTTAAACGCCGGGAAAAAATCGCCAAACGCGTCGTGGTCGTTATCGCCAAACCAGTACCAAATCTTATCCGCTCTTTGATGCAATTGGACTGGTTTCAAATACCTTCCTCCTTCTTCTAAATACTCTCTCAATTTGATCTCTTTTTTCTCGTAGCTAAACGTGTTCGCGGAGGATAAAAGAATCGTTTTCTCGCCGTGCGTTTTCAGAACATTTTTCTTCCTGTTCATCTCGTAAAAAAAGTCATACGAAAAGTTTTTGTCATCGAATTTCACGACGACTGGTTTCTTTTCTCTATATTCTCGATTGAACTTTTCAAAGGAAAGTTCTCGGATGCGATATCGATCGATCGTGCACTCTTTTTCCGTCTTTTCTTCCTCGTGCGCCGGAACGGCGTACCGTTTCCACCCTCCTCCTCCTCCTTTAAGGTCGTTAAAAAAGAAATCAATTTCCCGAACGTAAAACGCGTCTCTCTCCGTGTGCTCGACGTACCAGACGAGAAGAAAGAGACACAAAGTCGAGAGAATCGAGAACGTTTTTTTTCGTCGTCTTCTCCGCCGCGTTT
>Ga0114997_10002949_pt1 | contig 13506 bp, 10 predicted proteins | sample ArcticOcean_MG_C_2_FD_87045 | JGI IMG/M metagenome (GOLD analysis project Ga0114997, IMG submission 87045) | Marine microbial communities from western Arctic Ocean - ArcticOcean_MG_CB4_136 | ecosystem: Environmental > Aquatic > Marine > Oceanic | place: Arctic Ocean: Canada Basin | collected... | reverse complement strand
ATATAAATTGTAAGAATACAATCCATACGATTTTGAAGTGTGTACGACAAATTTTGGTAACCTTAACCGTCCACACTTCTCTTCTTAAATTTTTACTTTTTAAATAGCTAATTGGGTTTAAAAAGCCCAATAATCCTCGTTAATCTATTGAGTAAACAATAATTTTATCGAGAAAGTGTGCTGCTTATAAGCTAAAATAAAAGTAAATCAAGTATTTAGCATTTAAATAAATGCCCAAATACTCAATAAATACAAGGTTTTTTTTGATTTTTATCGATTACTAAATTAATAATTGAAAAATTTAGATGATATTCAATTTAAATAAGATTCAAAAACTGCTTAAAAGAAATGCTGAAATAACATTTCTTGTTCTGTTAATATTGATAACGATAGTGAGCACTACATTTTATAATAATAAAAAAAAAATAATTGATAAAAATTATAAAGATGTAATAAATAATATCTACTTTCAGAAAAGTATAAAGCATATTTTTAATAACTTATCTCCTCGATATAAAAGTGTAGATCACAAAATATCAAATGGTGAAACATTTGATAAAATTTTAAAAAATTACTTAATTCCAGATAAAGAAATAATTAAAATAAAGACAAGTTTAAACACAAATTACAATTTAAATAATCTTAAAACTAATCTTATTATAAAATTCACAACAGATGAGTCAAATAATAAAAAGATAACTACTTTTTTATTTCCAGTATCTAGAACTGAAAAAATTCAATTAACTAGAAATTTAGAAACAAATTTATTTGAAAAAAAAATAATTATTACAAACTTAAATAAAAAAATTATCTTCAAAGAAGGAAAAATTTTACAAAGTTTATACAAGACTGCTATTGATTTAAATATTCAACCAAACATAATTATAGAGTTTGCCAGAATCTATGGATTTCAAGTTGATTTTCAAAGAGATATTAGAAAAAATGATAATTTTCAAATCATGTACGAAATTTTCCAGGATGATAGTGGTAAAACTTTTGAGACAGGAAACATTATTTTTGCAGACCTTAAATTAAGTGGAAATAACAATTCATTGTATTATTTTAATAAAAAAGGAAGTGAAGGACACTATGATGAAAATGGGAAAAGTGTCAAAAAAGCTCTAATGAAAACTCCAATTAATGGTGCACGACTATCTTCTGCTTTTGGAATGAGAAAACATCCCATTGATGGTTTTAATAAAATGCACAGAGGAACTGATTTTGCTGCTCCTATGGGTACACCAATTATGGCATCTGGGGATGGTGTTATAACAAAAGCAAGGTGGTGCGGTGGAGGTGGAAACTGCATAAAAATAAGGCATAACTCAACTTACGAAACAATCTATGCACACATGAAAAATTTTGCTAGTGGAATAAAGGAAGGATTGAGAGTTAAACAAGGTCGGATAATTGGCTACGTTGGTTCAACTGGAAAATCAACAGGACCACATCTTCACTATGAGGTGGTAGAAAACGGAAAAAAAATCAACTCTCAAAAATTAAAGTTACCCTCTGGTAAAATACTAAAAAGCAAAGAAAGAGAATTATTTGAGGTTGAAAAAATTAAATTGGATGTTTTTAAATCAGAATTAATTATTGGTTTAAATTAACTTACAACTGATTTTTTTTCTACAGTTTTCTTTTCTGTAGATTTTACAATTTTCTTAACTTCTCGTTCTGGAGAAGCTTCTTTGGCTTCCACAGTCTTAACGGGCTTTACTATTTCTTCTTCAGTTTTAATTGGCTTAACTGCCTCAATGGAAGTTGAATTTATTCTAGCAATTCGATTACTTTCCTGTTCATTTTGAACTCTAGTAAAATGATCAGCATGTTGAAAATAGTTTTCTGATAAAACCCTATCTTCATTTGCTAGAGCTTCTCTGGCCATTTCACTATATTTTTCAATTAATTTAGATGCATTATGATTATTTCTTCCAGGGACTTTTCTTTGAAAACTATCATTATTAGAAAACTTTGATCCTTCATCATTTCTTCTAAATGGAGGTCTTCTATTATTGTTACTTCTAAATGGAGGTCTTCTATTATTGTTATTATTGTTATTGCTTCTAAATGTTACCATAGTTTTATTTTATTAATTTAAATTTTAGTGCTGATTATACAGCGATCGTTATTTCCATAATCTTTTATGGATTTATTTATATAAAAACCTTCTTTTCTTAATATCTCTTTAACTCTATTTTTTTGATTAAAACCAATCTCTAAAATAAATTTACCATTTTTCTTAATCAGATTACTTGCTTTATTAATAACATTTCTGATTTTTAAAATACCATCAGCTCCACCGTTAAGAGCTAACGTCGGCTCAAAGTTAACAATATCTTTTTCCAAATATCTTAAATTTAATAATTCAATATATGGAGGATTTGAAACAACTAGATCATATTTGCCAATTTTAAAATTGTCAACACTAGAATGAATAAATTTTGTTCTTTTAGTTAGGTGCAGTTTATTTGCATTAAATTTACTTACTTTTATGCTTTTTCTTGAAATATCTATTCCAGTTCCATAAAAATTTGATCTCTCTTTTAATATAGATAAAAGAATGCACCCAGAGCCAGTTCCAATGTCAAGAACTTGTATTTGTGATTCCTTTGAGTAAATTTTTAAAACTTGTTCTACCATCAATTCAGTATCTGGTCTTGGAATTAAAACATCTTTATTGACAAAAAATTCATCTTTCCAGAATTCTTTTTTATTTATTAAGTAAGCAATTGGCTCACCTTTTTTTCTTCTTTCAATAAAGTCATTAAAATTATTTAATTGTTTGCTGCTTAAATTTTCTTTTGCATTTAAGATAATATGTTTTTTATCTTTATTAATTGACTTAGAAAGAAGTATTTCACTATCAAGATATGGATTTGGTATTCCATTTGCTTTTAAAATGCTTATTCCCTTGTTCAAAGTATTCTCAATATTCATAATCAATTTAAGTTACTTAATTCCTCTTCTTGAGCTTGTAATGTTAAATTTTCCACCATTTCATCAAATGCCTCACCTTCTAAAAACTCTTCAAGTTTGTGTAGCGTTAGATTAATACGATGGTCTGTTACCCTTCCTTGTGGAAAATTATATGTTCTAATTCTTTCAGACCTATCTCCTGTTCCTATTTTACTTTTCCTATCTTGCGATCTTTCACCTTCTATTCTTGATCTCTCTAATTCATAAAGTCTTGATCTCAAAATTAACATTCCTTTTGCTTTATTTTTGTGTTGTGATTTTTGATCTTGTTGAGATACAGATAGCCCAGTTGGAATATGAGTAATTCTAACAGCGCTATCAGTGGTATTAACAGATTGTCCCCCTGGCCCACCTGCTCTAAAAACATCTATACGTAAGTCAGAATCATTTATTTTTATATCTACCTCTTCAGCTTCTGGCAAAACTGCTACTGTGGCAGCAGATGTATGGACTCTTCCTTGTGTTTCTGTATCAGGGACCCTCTGGACACGATGAACTCCACTTTCATACTTTAAAGTTGAATAAATATTCTTGCCTCTAATTGATGCAATAACCTCTTTAAGTCCACCTGCTTCACTCTGGGACATGCTTATTAATTCTAACTCCCATTTTTTTTTATGGCTAACTTTTTCATACATTTTAAAAAGGTCTGAAGCAAATAGACTTGCTTCCAACCCACCTGTTCCAGCTCTGATTTCTATAATTGCATTTTTTTTATCTGCTTCATCTTTTGGTAATAAAAATAGTTTTAATTTTTTTTCTATTGATTCATTTTCAAGTCTTAGGTCTTCCAATTCAGTTTGTGCCATTGCTTTAAACTCATCATCACTACTACCGTCTTCTAAAATTTTTTTTAAATCTTTTTTCTCACCTTCATATGAAAAATATGTTTTTACATCATTTATTACTTCATTCAAATCTGAGTATTCTTTTGATTTTTCAGCAAAAAGTTTTTTATCTACTTCACCTGATGACAATTCTTTTTCTAATAAAGAATGCTTAAAGATTAAATCTTCTATAGTTTTTAGAGGTATCATTACTATTTTTTATCTAGTTCAGCAGCTTTTTTTTCAACTTCGCTTACAACTTTTGATATTATATCTTCTGATAAAACTTTTTCACTTTGAATGCCAGATAAATAAAGCATATTATTGCCTTTTCCACCACCTGTTATACCCACATCAGTCATTGCGGCCTCTCCTGGCCCATTAACTACGCATCCTATAATAGATAAAGTTAATGGAGTTTTTATGTGTGAAAGCTTTTCCTCCAATGTTTTTACTGTGTCAATAACCTGAAAAGCTTGTCTTGCGCAAGATGGACATGATATAATTTTAACTCCTCTGTTTCTTAAATTAAGTGATTTTAATATTTCATTACCAATTTTTATCTCTTTAACTGGGTCATCAGACAATGAAATTCTTATAGTGTCTCCTATTCCGTCCATTAGAAGAGAGCCTAAACCTATTGAAGATTTAATGCTTCCTGAAATAAAACTACCCGCCTCTGTAATTCCTAGGTGTAAGGGATAATTGGTTACTTTTGAAAGTTGACGATACGCTGCCACAGATAAAAAAACATCTGAAGATTTAACACTAATTTTAAAATTAAAAAAATCTTGATCTTCTAAAATTTTAATATTTCTTTGTGCACTTTCTACTAAAGCCTCCGGACACGGTTCTTTATATTTTTCTAGGATATCTTTTTCAAGAGACCCAGCATTTACACCTATTCTTACTGAACACCCATTATTTTTAGCTGAACTCAATACATCATGTATTTTTGATTTGTCACCTATGTTGCCTGGATTAATCCTTAAGCATTTTGCACCATTTTCTGCAGCTTCAATAGCTCGTTTATAATGAAAATGAATATCAGCAATTATTGGTAAGGAAACATTTTTGGTAATTTCTTTAAGGGCTAAAGAAGACTCTTTATCAGGACAAGAAACTCTCACTAGATCAGCGCCTTCTTCATGAATATCATTAATTTGTCTAATTGTTGCTTGAATATCTGACGTTAACGTATTTGTCATTGATTGAACTGAAATAGGATTGTCTCCACCTATTCTAACATCACCAACATTGATGACTTTTGTTTTTTTTCTATGGATATCTCTAAATGGTCTTAGGCTCATTTTTTAATCTAATTTAAATTCTTTATGAAGAGCTGCTATGGCTTTTTTAACATGCTTATTAGAAATCAGAACAGAAATTTTTATTTCAGATGTTGAAATAACCATAATATTAATCTTTTTTGACGCTAATGCTTGAAACATTCTATAAGTAATCCCAGGTGTTGTAATCATCCCAACACCTATAATGGATACTTTAGAAACATTTCTGTCATATGTAAACTCTCTAAAAGAAATTTTTTTATTTTGCTTTATGATTTTCTCAGTTTTTTTTAGGTCTTCTAATTTAATAGTAAAAGTCAGGTCTGTTTCTTTGCTGTTTAATGAAATATTTTGTACTACCATATCTACATTGATTTGATTAAGTGATAATGGTTTAAAAATAGAAGCCGCTACACCGGGTTTATCCTTAACACCAATCATTGTAACCTTGGCATCACTTTTTGTTGATGTAATTCCTGTTATTATTTGATCACTAAAAGCTTTTTTATTTCCTGTTATTAAGGTGCCTTTCTTTTTTACAAATGAAGATTTAACTGAAAAACTTATGTTGTTTAATTTAGCATCTTGGACTGAAGTTGGTTGCATAACTTTTGCACCTAGGGAGGCCATTTCAAGCATTTCATCATAAGAAATTTTATGAATTTTTCTTGCCTTTGAATGGTTTTTAGGATCCGTGGTGTACACTCCATCTACGTCTGTATAGATATCACACGCACTGGCATTAAAAAACTTCGCCAACATTATTGCTGAAGTATCAGTTCCACCTCTGCCCAAAGTTGTAATTCTATCATCCGAGTTAATTCCTTGGAAGCCAGTTATGATTGGTATTCCGCCAGAGCTAATAAACTTTAGTATTTTATTTCTATTTATTTTATTTATTCTTGATGCGCTATAGGGGCCTTCAGTAATAATAGGGAGTTGCCAAGATAACCAGGATCTTGCTTTATATCCAAGGTGCTTTAATCTTCCTGCTATCAGTGCACATGCTACTTGTTCACCTGAAGATAATAGAACATCATATTCTGCAGGATCAAAATTATTACTCAATTCTCTTGTTTTTTTAATTAAGTCATTAGTAGTACCACTCATAGCTGAGGAAACTACAATTACTCCTAAATTTTTCTTTTTGTAAGAGCTAATTATATTGGCAACTTTTTTGATTCTCTCTATACTTCCTACAGAAGTTCCACCAAACTTTAATACGACAGTTTTCATTGATTATAATATTTAATTTATATTTGATAAAATACATCTTAATTGTTATGTCCACAAGTGATCTATTATGAATTCAATAAATAAAAAAGAAATAGAAAAATTTTCTAATATTGCCGAAGAATGGTGGAATCCTAATGGAAAATTTAAACCTTTACATAACTTTAATCCTATAAGAATTAAATATATTAAAGATAACATAATTAAAGATTTCAATATTAAATCTTTAAACAAACCCTTAAAAAATATGAAAATACTAGATATTGGGTGTGGTGGAGGATTGTTATCTGAACCAATGTGCAGACTTGGTGCGAGTGTTGTTGGAATAGATGCTGCAAAAAAAAATATTGAAGTTGCAAAGTTTCATGCAAAAAAAAATAAACTTAAGATTGATTACAGAGTTGCATCGCCTGAAATGCTAAAGACTAAATTAAAATTTGATGTAATCTTAAATATGGAAATAGTTGAGCATGTAGAAGATATAAATTTTTTTATTAAAGAAAGTTCAAAGTTATTAAAAAAAAATGGAGTAATGTTTGTTGCAACTCTGAATAAAACACTAAAATCATATGCATTTGCAATTATTGGAGCTGAATATATTTTAAAATGGTTGCCAATTGGAACTCATGATTGGGAAAAATTTGTTAAACCTAATGATTTGATAAATATTTCAAAAAAAAATAACCTAATATTTAAAAAATTAGATGGTATGAAATTTAATATACTTGATAACAGTTGGAAAATAAGTAGTGATACCTCTGTAAATTATATAATTAAATTCAGTAAAAATTAATTAGTACTGTCTTTTACCCACGGTATTGTCTGGGTTTCTATCCCTTCTTCTTTTAGCTCTTCCAAATCTTTTTTTGTTACAGAACCATAAATTCCTTTTGAAGCTTTTTTATCTTTATAATGTAATGATCTCGCCTCATAAGCAAAGTTTTCACCCACATAATTAAAATTATCTTTGATAAATTTTTGATATTTAGATATTTTTTTTTTAATTTCTGAATATTTTTTATTTTTATTATCTATTGTAGTGTTGTTTTTTGATCTAAATATACTTGGGGACATTAAAGTTTTTTCAACATTTAATGAGGAACAATCATAACAGTTCAGAAAATTATCTTTTTTTAATTTTTCGTATTCTTTAGATGTAGAAAACCAACTATCAAAAGAAGTGTCACAATCTTTACATATAAGTTTATACTTGATCATAGATTATAAATTAACTCCTATAGTCAGCATTAATCTCTATATATTTTTTGGTTAAATCCATTGTGTATGCTGTAAAATTTTTTTTGCCCAAATTGAGATCTATAATTATATCAATATTTTTTTCTTCTTTCATATATACCTCGGCATCATTTTCTATGTATGTTTTTGACAGCTGGCCTTTTTCAATAATTTTTATTTGTCCTAATTTAATTGATAGTTTATTTACTTTAATATCTACATTTGCTTTTCCTATAGCCATTATAATTCTTCCCCAATTGGGATCTTTGCCTGCGATAGCTGTTTTAACCAAAGGTGAATTTGCAATCGAAAAAGCAATTTTTTTTGCATCTTCTTGTGTCTTAGAGCTCTTTACTTGAATTGTAATAAACTTTGAAGCTCCCTCTCCATCTGCAGCAATTCTTTTTGCTAAATTTAATAAAACTGAATGTAAAGCCTCATCAAAATTTTTAATTTTTTTATCGTTTATATTTTTGATGCTTGGGTTTTTAACTTTTCCTGTTGAAAAAACTGAAACCATATCATTTGTGCTTGTGTCTCCATCGCAACTGATTGCATTAAAAGTTGTTTCAATATTTTTTTTAAGCAATTTATTTAAGATGTCATTTGTAAGGTCTGCATCAGTAAAAACATAACCTAATGTGGTTGCCATATTTGGAAAAATCATTCCTGATCCTTTTGCAATTCCATATATCTTAACTTTTTTATTACCAATTTCACATTCTTCCATAGCAAGTTTTGGCTTCAAATCAGTTGTCATTATGCCTAACGCAGCCTTCATCCAAATCAATTTATTTTGTGTATACCTAATCTTATTAATTAAATCTGGTATGCTTTTTTTAATTTTTTCAGTTGGATATTTTTCTCCAATTGTGCCTGTGCATCCAAAAAGAATTTCATTAGCTGAAATTTTTTTGGGGTAATCTTCATCATTTATTTGCTTTTTTGATAGCTGTAATGAAATCTCTTCTGCTATTTCTTTTAAGCCATGGTACCCGTTAGAACCTGTGAAGGTATTAGCATTTCTAGTATTAACCATGAGAGATTTTATTTTTTTACTTCTTATATTTAAATTCCATTTAATATTTTCTGAAACTATTTTTGACTGCGTGTAAACTGAGGCATAATTTGCTCCATCTCTAAAATAAAATAAAACTAGATCGTCTCTTGGATCTTTATATAAATTTGCACTAACAGTAGATATTGATATGCCGTCAATGTGCTCTAAGTCCTGAAACTCATTCATTTTTGACTTTGCTGTGTACGAGTTTATAAAGTTTTTTAAGTTTATTACCATGCTATTTAAAATATTTATTTAATACCTATATTAAAAGTTATAATTAAATAATATATCAAAAAAAAATTAGATGCTTAATCCTTTAAATTTTCTCTCAAAATTCATTAAATCAAGTAATCAGAAAGAACTCGATAGAATTGCACATATTGTCCAAGATGTTAACTCTTTAGAAGATAAAATTAAACAAATTCCAGACAAAGATTTTCCCAAGAAAACATTAGATTTGAAGGAAAAGCTTAAACTGACCAAGAATATTAACGATTTGTTACCGGAGGCTTTTGCTCTCGTAAGAGAGGCTTCTAAAAGAACTAGAAACGAAAGACATTATGATGCTCAAATAATAGGTGGCGTTGTTCTTCACGAAGGAAAAATTGCTGAGATGAGAACTGGTGAGGGAAAAACTTTAACCATAACTCTTGCTGCTTATTTAAATGCTTTAAATGGTAAGGGAGTCCATATTGTTACCGTTAACGATTATCTGGCAAAAAGAGATTCGCTAGAAATGGGTGAGATTTACAAATTTTTAGGATTAACTTCTGGATATATAAATAATGAGCAAGATGATCTGGAAAGAAAGAAAAATTACAATCTTGATATTACATATGCAACTAATAGTGAATTAGGGTTTGATTACTTAAGAGACAATATGAAGTTTTCAAAAGAACAAATGGTTCAAAGAGGACATTTTTTTACAATAGTTGACGAGATTGATTCCTGTTTAATTGACGAGGCTAGGACACCACTGGTAATCTCTGGTGCTGCAGAAGATAAAACAGAGCAATATCTTGCAATAGATAAGTTGGTTAGACAGCTTAAAATAGAACATTATGAAATTGACGAAAAGGACAAAAATATTTTACTCACAAATGAAGGAATAGACAGTGTAGAAAAGATATTTTCTAGTGCAGGAATATTAAAAAATAATAATTTTTATGACCCTGAAAATTTAAGTTTAGTTCATCATGTCAATCAGTCTCTGAGAGCAAATCATTTATTTGAGAAAGGAAAAGATTATATAGTTCAAGATGGAACTTTAAAAATTATTGATGAACTTACTGGAAGAATACTTGAGGGACGAAGATTTGGAGATGGACTTCATCAAGCACTTGAAGCTAAGGAGCGTATAGATGTACAAGCTGAAAATCAAACTCTTGCATCAATAACTTATCAAAACTATTTTAAACTTTACAATAAAATTTCAGGATGCACAGGCACCGCGGCAACAGAAGCAGAAGAATTTTATGAAATATATAATTTAGTTGTTGTAATTATTCCTACAAACAAAAAAATGATAAGAAAAGATTTGAACGATCAAATTTTTAGAACAGAATCAGAAAAAAATGAAGCAATTGTAAAAAAAGTTGTTGAACGCCACCAGCAAGGTCAGCCCATTCTAATATTTACTTCTAGTATTAATAAATCTGAAATTTATTCAAAACTATTAGTCGGAATAAATATAAAACATGTTGTTTTAAATGCTAAAAATCATGAAAATGAAGCTGAGATTATAGCAAATGCTGGAAAACTAAGTTCAGTTATAATCACCACAAGTATATCTGGTAGAGGGGTTGATATCCAATTAGGTGGTAAAAAGGGAAATCAGCCAGATGAAAATCTTTCTACGGATAAAGATAAAATTAAGTCAATAGGTGGTTTATTTGTAATTGGTACTGAAAGAATGGAATCTAGAAGGGTAGATAACCAAGCAAGAGGAAGATCTGGTCGACAAGGTGATGAAGGAAGTTCAATTTTTTATGTTAGCCTAGAAGATGATCTAATGAGAATTTTTGGATCAGAGTCTATGAATAATATCCTTCAAAAACTTGGATTAAAAGATGGAGAAAGTATAGATCACCCTTGGATTAATAAAGCTCTTGAAAGAGCTCAACAAAAAGTTGAAGCAAGAAATTTTGATATAAGAAAAACTTTGTTAAAATTTGACAATGTTTTAAATGATCAGAGGCATGTAATTTTTTCTCAAAGAAAAAATGTAATGAATAGTGAAAAAGTTTTTGACTATTCAGATAGTTTTTTATCAGAAATTTCTGATCACCTAATGCATTTAAAAGTTCAAAATTTATCTGAAACAAAAAATAATGAATTCAATAACCAGTTAAAAATATTACTTGGAAAAAGTATTGATGATAAAGAATTTAAAGATTTTACAAATTTAAAAGAGCAAGAGCTAAAAGAACAAATTAATTCAAAATTCTTGTATGCTAGAAATGAAAGAGTTAAAATTTTGAATGAAGATAAAGCTAAAGAAATTGAAAAAAGGATATTTCTTCAATGTATTGATTTAAATTGGAAATCACATATCCAATATCTTGAACAGCTAAGACAGGTAATAGGCCTTAGATCTTACGGACAAAGAGACCCATTAGTAGAATATAAAAAAGAAGCCTTTGTTCTTTTTGAAAACTTACTAAATAAATTAAAAATTGATTTTGTTACAATATTGATAAACTTAAAAGTAATTCAAGAACAGGATAATAATATTCCTAATGTTAAAAAAAAAGAAATAGAAATTTCTAATAACCCTAAGTGTTTATTACTTCAAAAAAAAGGAGTAAAAATTTCAAGGAACGAAAAATGTGAAGCTAAAGGTAAAAAATTTAAAAACTGTTGTGGTGCTCTATAAAAAAAAAATTAAATAACTGAGTAAAAGTATTGCAGCTACAGAAAATCCTATATTAATTTTAGATCTAAAAAAATTTTCTATAAAAACATTAATTTTATTTTTTTTCATACTTAATGTACTTAAATCATCTAAATGACTAACAAATCCTTTATTTCTTCCAATTGTTAGAAATTTATTTTTTCTATGATTAAAAATATCTTCTCTACTCATGTTAATAAATTCATTTAAGTTGCTTTCAATTGATTTTCTTACATTATCCAACATTAAATCTCTATCTCTGTGGGCTCCTCCAACTGGTTCAGGAACAATTTCATCAATTACTTTCAAATCTAAAAGGTCATTTGCAGATAACTTCATTGCTTTTGCTGCATCAAGTGTTCTTTTGGGATCCCTCCATAAAATTGTGGCACATCCTTCTGGTGATATTACAGAATAAATTGCATTTTCTAACATAATAACTTTATTTGAAGATGCTAGAGCTATTGCTCCACCTGATCCTCCTTCACCTATAACAATTGCAAAGGTTGGAACATTTAATTCCATACAGCATTCTATTGATTTTGCTATTGCTTCAGCCTGACCTCTTTCTTCAGCTCCAACGCCGGGATAAGCTCCTGGTGTATCTATAAAAGAAATTACTGGAATGTTAAATTTGTTTGCGAGTTTCATCAGTCTTATCGTTTTTCTATAACCCTCAGGTCTCATCATTCCAAAGTTTCTCTCTATTCTTGTCTCAAGATTATCGCCCTTTTCCTGTCCTATGACTAGAACAGATTTTTCATTAAATTTTGCAAAACCTGCTAAAACTGATTTATCTTCTCCATAAAATCTATCTCCCGATAACGGAATAAAATCTTCAAATAAATTATCTATAAAAAATTTTGCTTTTGGCCTGTCTTCGTGTCTTGCAACTAAAGTTGTTTGCCATGGGTCTAAATTGGAATAAATTTCCTTTAATTTTTTATCTATTTCTTGTTGAGACTCAGAAATTTTTTTTGTGTCTACTTCAGAAAGACCATCTTGATTATAGGGATCTTTTAGCTTTTCTATTTCAGTTTCTAAATTTTTAATATCTGTTTCAAAGTTTAAATAATTTTTCATATATGTATTTAGTTATTAATTAATTAGCAAAAAAGGCAATAAAATGATTTAGATAATTAATATTGATACAGAGGTAATTGCTGTATTTATTTAATATTTGACTTAGTTCAGCTTAGGTTTTAGTGTTTATTTATCGGGAGAGACTATATATTTTATAGCGCCGAAGGAGCAACCACCCCGGAAACTCTCAGGCAAAAGGACCGATAATAAACATAAAAATCTGGAAAGAGATTTGATCTCGCCGATGGAGCAAAACTCTCAGGCAAACATACAGATGGGGTCAAATTTGGGTGTTATGAAAAATCAATATACAAAGATACACAATCTATCAGTTTCTAACGAATTATTAAATTTTGTTAATGAGGAGTTGCTTAAAAATACAGACATCTCTTCTAAAAAATTTTGGGAAGGTTTTGACAGAGTGGTTCATGAACTAGCTCCTAAGAATAAAGAATTAATTCAAATTAGAGAAGTTTTACAAAAACAAATAGATGGCTGGCATATTAAAAATAAGGGTAACGAAATTAACCTAGAAGAATATAAAAAATTTTTAAAAGAAATTGGTTATTTAAAAGAAGTGGGACCTGACTTTAAAATTAAAACTAAAAATGTTGATGAAGAAATAACTAGTATTGCGGGACCTCAACTGGTGGTTCCAATCATGAATGAGCGATATGCTCTTAATGCAGCCAATGCAAGATGGATGAGTTTGTATGACAGTTTATATGGCACTGATATAATTGAACAGTCTGAAGATAGTAGTTTTCAGAGATATGACCCCTTGAGAGGAGAAATGGTCATAAAATATGGAAGAGACTTTTTAGAAAAATATTTTCCACTAGAAGATTTAAATTGGAATAATATTACAGGGTTTAAGATTGATAATGGTTCTTTTATCATCTT
>Ga0114997_10002946_pt1 | contig 13515 bp, 13 predicted proteins | sample ArcticOcean_MG_C_2_FD_87045 | JGI IMG/M metagenome (GOLD analysis project Ga0114997, IMG submission 87045) | Marine microbial communities from western Arctic Ocean - ArcticOcean_MG_CB4_136 | ecosystem: Environmental > Aquatic > Marine > Oceanic | place: Arctic Ocean: Canada Basin | collected... | reverse complement strand
TAAAGGAAGAATCAGGAAAGGAAACTCCCTTTAAAGCAATAATTAGCGATGCCCCTAAATTTGAATCTAGTAAAAAAGCTAATCTTAATCTAAACGGTAAATTCAGAACAGTTTTTAGACCAGAAAAACCCTATCCGGGATTAGGAGTTTTCACCCAAAAAGTAACAATTTTATTACCCTTGGGGTAATAAGTGATTTTATAACTAATTGATAAAAAGTAAGTTAAGGGGTTGGTTATAGTACAGGTGGGACCACCAGTAAAATCAAGCCTTTACGTAAAGTGAGGGTTTTTTTTATTTCTTAATTGCACTTAAATTGCATTTCAACACTCTTTCTCATTCGTCGATTAATGCCATCAAAACCGTCTAAATCTTCAAAAACCGTCAGATAATAAAAATAATCCTTTTCACATAAAAAAACCCTCCGAATCACCAGAGGGTTCCTTTAACCAAAATACATTACAAAACAGAAGGATATGAAACCAAACCGTAATAAGTATTTTTAAAACAAATTTATTTAACAAAATAAAAAAATCAAAAAATTCCTTTATTAAAGATTTGTTAAAAAACCCCCTGTGGAGTCAGGGGGCTTAATTCTAGAAAAGGTGGAAAGCTGTCAATCTTTTTAAGTTGAGTACTTATTTTAATTCCATTTAAAACCAGTAGGTAACCTTTAGATTTAGGCTTCTTACTCTGGGAACCCAAGGAGATCCGTCCCTTACCAAATAGTTGTTGTTGTAGACCAAAAACAAGTTTGAAAGCCCGTTAAACCGCCATTGCAGCCTGGAGTTGATTCCAAAATTTTCGGACTGTGAGTTAAACTGTATCAGGGTTGCCCAATAGAGTGTTTTGGTAAAAGAAAAATCAAATTTTGGACCTACCAACCACAGTTTTGCAGTTTTGTTGAGGTGATCCAGTTGGATGGCGTCGTAATTTATTTTGATGCTGGTCAACAATGTGGGTTGGAATCGTATAAAAAAACTATTTTCAAAAGAATATTTTGTTCCGTTATAGAATTTTCCATAGTTCTGGACCACTTCAAAGTAAAAGTTTTTGGCAGGATTAGAAGAATAGTTGATTTCAAAAATTCTGCTGTGGTAGGTTTGTCCCCCCAGCAAAGGGCTGTCTTTGTTTATCCCCGTTGGATCAAAATCATTGGGCAGGTATTCGTTGGCATTGAAGAGCCGTATTCCCAGTGTACTTTGATTGGTGTAGACCGTTAATAATCGAATTAGAAAATTGTTTTCAAGAAAATCTTCCCCAGACGAATTTAATTTAAACCACAACCAGTGGTTATAGGAAAACCTGTAATAATTTATTTTACCTTTTTTAGGATAAATTTTATACGCATAGTAGGGAGAAAATTTAGAAACCCCAATCCTGCGAAGAATTCCCAAGTCAGTTCTAAAGTCATCTCCCAAATAGGAATATTCAAAATTAACTTCACTTTGTCTAGTTTCTCGGGTCAAACGAACCCCACCACTAAAACCGTTTTCGTTTTTTAAAGGGCTAAAGGAGTTGTAGGTAAAAAACCTACCGTTCCATTTGTTGTCCACAGAGTTGAGGTCATATTCCAGCCCCACCATCCGATTGTAGGTGTCATTGGCATCCACAAAATCATAATCTTTGGCGTTTTCCCGATTGATGAATAAAAATTTTAGTGCAGATCGGTTAAACACTTTTTGATTTAGGGACAGTACTGTATTGAGGTTGGAGGGAATTTCATTGGCGATGTCGTCGTTGGTGAGCATGCTCAGGAAGCCAAGCTTTAATCCATTGGAAACTTTACCATTCAATCGCAATCCACCAATGATATCATTTTCGATCAAATCACCGTTTATGTCCCTTGCCAAACCTATCCGGCGTGTAAAAAAAGGAGTGATGGTTCGTATGGCTCCAAAATTCGAAAAAAGATCACTGTTTTGCATGAAAAACTGTCTTTTTTCAGGGAGTTTAATTTCAAATCTCCTGAGATTTACAAACTCGTCATCCACCTCTACCTGAGAAAAATCGGGATTATAAGTCAAATCCAAATTAAGTCCATTTCCTATGGGTATTTTTACGTCCCCTCCCACAGCGATATTTTCTGTTTTATTGTTTTCTTCAACATTATTTTGGGTAATGGCGTTTAAGAACGGGATTAAAGAGATGTTGGCATTAGATTTCCCTAGCGGCTTTTCAAAGTTAATCTTACCCATAAAGGCCAGATTGTAGTCTTTAAACTGCTGGGGGATTTTGGCCCAGCTGGTCCTTTGGTATTCGGAGGTGTCGAACCTGAAAAAATTAAACCGCCAAGAGTCCACTCCTTTGGGAAAATTTAGGGTGGCGAGTGGAATTTTCATCTCAATAATGTAATAACCAGGATAGGTTTGTCCCTCTACATCAAATTTGGCATCCCAGGTTCTGTTGATGTCATTTTGGGGAGTACTCACCCCACCATTGGAGACCAGTATATCACTTTTAACCCCCCTCATGTTGGAACCAAACATATAGGCGATGTTCCCATCGCTAAATGTATCAAACAAAAAATTTATTTTATCTGCTGCTACCCCACTAAAATCCCATTTTAGTGATGGAATGATGTAGTCGTCTGAAACCGAAAAAGCCTTACACAACAGATAGAGGTTCTTATCATCGAAAAGCAATTTTAGTTGGGTTGGATTGTTAAAGTCTGTGGTTACATCTGGAAAGTGTCTCCATCCCGCGTAGGTGGAGTCTGCCATTTTCCATGCATCTTCCATATCGTTGCCATCCACAGTGATTTCGGAAGTTGTGAATTTAACTTCCATTTCTGGGAAGGCATCTTGTGCCACCGCTGTAACAGCATAGAATAATAAAAGAAGTTGGGGCCCTAAAAAATAAAGATTGTTTTTCAAAGTTTCTTTTCTAATTTCCTTTTTTTGGGCTTCAGTAAAAATAATTATACACCCTTGATTTACAAGGGTTTAAACTGTTTTTAAGTCGGGATGACAGGATTTGAACCTGCGACCCCACGCACCCCATGCGTGTGCGCTACCAAGCTGCGCTACATCCCGTATGTTATTAGTCGGGGTGGCAGGATTCGAACCTGCGACCTCCTGCTCCCAAAGCAGGCGCGATGACCGGGCTACGCTACACCCCGTTAAACGGATGCCAAATATAGGGTTAAATATGTAAAAAAAAAGCAATTAAGAAGTATGTAAAAAAATATTTTAACATTTCTTAAACAGTTATTTATAGAATTGATCATTAAATTGTTTAAAAATAAATATGAAAACTATCCATTTTTATATAATTATTCTTCAAAAAGTGAGTTTTAATTCAGTTCTATTTTTTAAAGAGTATAGAAAGGCCTATAAAAAATTAGGTGTTTCAGATAGAATTAAATTAAAAAAATGGATGCTTAAAAAAATTAATTCTACGCCAAATTTATGTTTAAATTATAAAGAAATTTATAATCATGAGCTTATTGGCGCAATTATTTGAATATCTTCGAATTGAATTATCCCTCTAATTTCTGAATTAATAGTTTTTTTCAAAGCTTCAATAATTTGAAGTTTTAATTCGCTTTTCGGGAAAATTAAACTTATTTCTCTTCCGGGTGAAGGATTGATAAATTCTTTTATATTTTCTTTATCTTGAATATTAAGGTTTTTAGAATTTAAATAGGGTATTATTGTTATCCCTAATCCTTCATTTGCTAAATTTATTAAGGTTTCAAAGCTCCCGCTTTTTATTTTAAATTTTTTATTTTTAGATTCTATATTCATGGAACAAAAATTTAATACTTGATTTCTAAAACAGTGTCCATCTTCTAATAGTAGAATTTCTTCATTTTCAATATCGTCATTAGTTATGTATTTGATAGATGCTAATCTATGATTTTTAGGAATGTACCCCACAAAAGGCTCGTAATATAATGGTCTTTCTATTATTTTTTCATTTTTTAAAGGAGTTGAGGCTATTCCGGCATCTAATTTTCCTGATTCTAAATGACTAATTATGTCATCAGTATTAGTCTCCTCAATTATTAGATTAACATTTTTATATTTTTTGATAAAAGAGTTTAAAAACATTGGAAGTAAAGTAGGCATAATAGTTGGAATTATTCCAAGATGAAATTCTCCAGCAACTATTCCTTTTTCCCTATCAACAGTATCTTGTATTCTATTGGATTCTATAATGATTTTTTTTGCTTGAATAAGTATTTTTTGACCAATATCAGTTAATATTATCGGTTTTTTTTTTCTATTAAATATTTTAACACCAAGTTCTTCCTCTAGCTTAAGTATTTGCATGCTTAATGTTGGCTGAGTGACATAAGATTTTTTTGCTGCTAACGTAAAATTGCCATATTCAGCAATAGCAATCATGTATTGAATTTGAGTTAAAGTCATTATTTTTTCTTATAGATAATCAAAATTAATTATTAATTTCTATGATTAATCAAAAATTAATTAATAATTTCAATTTTAAGAATAATATTTTCAATTGGGGCTTCTCGATTATCTGTAGCTTGAATAGATATTTCGTCAATAACAGCTAATCCATTTATTACTTTTCCGAATGCAGTATAATGGCCATCTAAATGATATGCTCCAGGCGCTTGAATGACGATAAAAAATTCAAATGGAGAAGCTAGTTTATGAGGGTTTTTTATTTCACTACTAGGCATCGAAATTACCCCTCTATGATGCTTGTAATCTTTTTTACTATCAGGAGGCAATAAATATTTACCTATAGAAGCCCTTTTTTTTGATGTATTAATATTATCAGAATTACCGCCTTGAATAATAAACCCTTTAACTACCCTATGAAAAAATGTATTATTAAAATATTTTTTTTTAGTTAAATAGATAAAGTTTGCTCTATGATATGGAGTGTTTTCAAATAATTCAATATCAATATCTCCAAATTTTGTAAGTATTCTAATTTTTTTTTCAGTATTTTCCATTCCGTATCTCATCAAAAAAGGAATAGAATTATCTTTATTTAATATCAAATCCAAATCAATTTTTGCTTCTTTTTTTTGTATTTGTTTCTTGATTATATTTAACTTAATATGTTTAGATTCTTTTTTAGGCGTATTTGAGCAGTTAATTAATTGAAATAATAACAGAAAAAGACAAAATTTATTCATAAGATTGAATTATAAATTATTTTTAAAGTTTTTAATAAATATAGGAGATTTAACTCTTCCTGGAAAAAAGGCGCATAACAAAATGTCTCCTCCTGAAAGGGATATAAATATTCAATTTCAGCCTAATAATACAAATTTTAAAGAGGCAGCTGTCTTAATATTGGTATATCCTTCTTTTAACGGTAACCCATGTATTGCATTAATAGAAAGATCAGACTATGTTGGTGTTCATTCTGGTCAAATCAGTTTTCCTGGAGGAAGATTTGAATTTAGTGATAATTCATTTTGGGATACAGCAATTAGAGAGACTGCTGAAGAAATCGGAATTGATAATTCAGTAATTAAATTTTTAAAAGAAATGTCAATGGTTTATATACCGCCAAGTAACTTTAAAGTATTTCCCTTTATTGGTTATGTAGATAAAAAACCATTATTCAAATTAGATAAAAATGAAGTTAAATCAATTATTGAATTGCCTATTTCTGATTTATTAAGGGAAAATAATAAAGCAAAAAAATCAATTATAACATCATATATGCGAAAGGTTACAGTTCCAATGTATATATTTGAAGATAATTACGTTTGGGGAGCTACTGCAATGATTTTATCTGAATTTGAATTATTAATTTTGGATGTTTTAAATAAAAAAAATATTTAATTTTATTTTAAATGAGAGTTATTAAAAGAAATCCATTTGGTCATAACCTTTTTTTAAAAAAAATGTTAATACGCTATATGGGGATTATTACCCATAGAAGACATAGGGGCTTTAATCAATTGAAAATAGAAGGGTCAAAAATTATTAAAAACTTACCCGATAAAAATGTATTATTTATTTCAAACCATCAGACTTACTTTGCCGATGTAGTAGCAATGTTTCATGTTTTTAACGCTAGTCTTAGCGGCAGAGAAGATTCTCTTAAAAATGTCGGCTATTTATGGAACCCTAAACTTAATTTATATTATGTTGCTGCTAAAGAAACTATGAGGTCAGGTTTGCTTCCAAAAGTCCTATCATATGCTGGATCAGTTTCAATTGAAAGAACTTGGAGAGAAGGTAAAGAATCAGTTAATCGTCAAGTCAAAATGAGTGATATTTCAAATATAGGAAAAGCTCTTCACGATGGATGGGTTATAAGTTTTCCTCAAGGGACTACTAAACCTTTTTATCCAGTGAGAAAAGGAACAGCATATATTATTAAGAGATACAAGCCGATTGTTGTTCCAATAGTAATAGATGGTTTTAGAAGATCATTTGATAAAAAAGGTTTACTAATTAAGAAAAAAGGTGTTATTCAATCCATGAGAATAAAAAATCCTCTTAAAATTGATTACGAAAACGAAGATGTAAGTTCGATTATTGAAAAAATAGAATTTGGAATTGAACAACATTCATCTTTTTTAAAAGTTAAGGAAACATGAATGCTAATAAATTATACCACCACAACTGATTCTTGATCCTGCTGCTCCAGAAGGCTGAGAAACTAGGTCATCTTCACCCTGATGAACAATTATTGCTTTCCCTGAAATATTTTTATTCAAATCATCACAACTTAAGCACCATAAATCAGTTTCAAAAACCATATAACCATCTCCAGAGCTATTAACAGCAAAATTACCAATATCTCCAAGATGAAAACCATTTACATCTCCCCATTTCCCATGGCTTTGAAATGTCGGATTCCAATGACCTCCAGAAGATTTTGCATCATCAGAGCTACAATCAGCTTTTTCATGAATATGTATTGCGTGAATTCCTTCGTTTAAACCTGAAAATATAGCATTAAGTTTAACTAACCCATTATCTTCATCAAACCTTACCGTTCCTTTAGCAAGACTTCCATTTTTAGGTTCAAGTAATATTTCTATTGTTTTAGAATTTAAATTTTTATAAGAGTTGTTTTGGTTTAAAAACGAAGTATTTTTAATTTCTTCAATCTGAGCTTTTACATCACCAGGTGTTCCTTCTATTATTCTAATAGTGTTAATTTCTTTACCGTCTTGCTCAGTTAAATTAATTAAAGTAGCTTTACTAAGAGTATCATTTATTTTTTCTATTTCAATATTAAGTTCAACTTTTTTGTTTACAGAATTATTTTGAGAACAAGAAGAAATTAATAAAATTCCAATAATAATTTTATTTATTTTCATTTTAAAGGGATTGTTTAAAAAATTATTTTTAAAGTTAGTAATTTAATGTTTTATATCTATTTTAAAAAAATGTATAAAAATAATTTTCTTTTTCTTGTAATTATATTTCTATCTAGCTGTAAAACCTTATATGTTTCTAAACCATTTTTGGAAAATGATGTTCCAAATAAGCCTCATTATGAAAATATAAAATCCTGGGCTGTGCTTCCTGAAAATTATCCCTCTGATCTTATAGAGATATCTGGACCTTACATAAAAAAAGATGTAGATATTTTTTACATATATCCAACACTGCTTACGGATCCAAAATCTTCCGAATGGAACGCTAACATATTTGACGATAAAACCAGAAAAAATGTAATATCTGTAGCGGTTAAAAATCAGGCTTCATCTTGGGCCGAGTCTGGAAATTTATATGTGCCCTTTTATAGACAGGCTCATTATAGATCTTTTGTGGATGATAAAAATAATTTAGATAATATAAAATCATGGAAAATAGCCTATCAAGACATTAATAATGCTTTTGAATATTACTTGAAAAACTATAATAATGGTAAGCCTATAATAATTGCCGCTCATAGTCAAGGAAGCTTATTGGCTAAAGAATTATTAAAGAAATATTTTGATGGAAAAATCCTCCAAAAGAAATTAATTGCTGCTTATATTCCAGGAATAAAAATATTAAGTAATGATTTTAGTGATTTAAAATTAATGACATCGCCAGATGAAATCGGAGGATTTCTAACCTGGAATACATATAAGATTAATAAGTTCCCTAAAACTTACGATAAGTGGTTTAAAGGTGGTTTAACGATTAACCCTATAACTTGGAATAATAAAACTCAAACAGAATATAGTGAACATTTGGGTTTGTTGTATTCTGATAATAAAATTTATCCTAATAGTTTAAAAATAAAACTTATAGATGGATTGATATGGTCTACAACACCTAAAGTGCCTAAAAGAATATTATTATTTTTTATTAAAAATTATCATTTCGCCGACGTTAATTTATTTTGGGAGGATATTAAACAGAATTCAATAATCAGAGTTAAAAAATGGAAAGAATTTAATTTAAACAGCAGTATATTTTAAATATTTTAAGTAATTTACTACATAATAAAAAAGCTAATGAGATCAAACAATAAAAGCGATAAATCAAGAAGAAGCTTTTTGAAAAAAGGAATTTTAGCATCTTCAATAGTAATCGTTCCCAGGCGTGTTATAGGAGGAAAAGGATTCACTGCGCCCAGCGATAAATTAAACATAGCCTCTATTGGTTGTGGAGGAAAAGGTAGTAGTGATATTTTAAACGCATCAGTTAATGGGCGTGAAAGAGTAATTGCTTTATGTGATATTGATAAAAATGGAAAACATGGAGTAATTTCTTCAAGAAAAAAATTTCCAAATGCAAATTTTTATTTTGATTTTAGAAATTTATTAGACTCAGAAAAAGATCTTGATGCAATTACTGTATCAACCCCTGATCATACCCATGGAATAATTGCTTTGGAAGCAATGAAAAGAGGAATTCATGTTTATGTTCAAAAACCTTTAACGCATAATATAAAAGAAGCAAGACTATTAACTGAAACTGCTAGAGAAATGAAAATTGTTTCTCAAATGGGGAATCAGGGAGCCTCTAATCCTACTCAAGTAAAAGTTAAAGAGTGGTTTGATACAGACTTAATCGGAAAAGTATCTGAGGTTAAAGTTTGGACTAATCGACCAGTTTGGCCTCAAGGAATACTAAGACCACCGACAGATTCTGCGGCATTACCAAAGGACCTTAATTGGGATCAATGGCTTGGTCCTGCACCGCTTACTGAATATAATCCAAACATGCATCCATTTAATTGGAGAGGTTGGTGGGACTATGGTACGGGCGCTCTAGGCGATATGGGATGTCATCTTATTGATATTCCATTTAGAGCTTTGGGTCTTCATTATCCTACTGCTGTTGAATGTAGTATAGGTAGTGTATTTACTAGAATGTGGCAAGAAGAATATATTCCTGAAGGCTGTCCTCCATCATCATCAGTGACTATTGATTTTGATGCGTCTGAACAAAACAATACACCTGTTAAAATGGTATGGACCGATGGAGGTATTAGACCATCTCATCCTGATTTAATCCCTGCAGATGAAGATTTAGGCGAAAAAGGAGGAGGTAATGGCGTTATGATGATTGGAGAAAAAGGAATTATCACGACTGGAACATATGGCATGAATCCAAAACTTTATAGAAAAGGAGAAGAAACGTTAGTGTATTCTCAACCTAAGAATTTGGAATCTGAATTTGGTCATCCTCGTAAATGGATTGATGCTATTAAAGCAGGATTCAATAGTAAAGAACACAAATCATTAACTTCTTCTTTTGATTATTCTGGCCCTTTAACTGAAACAGCAATAATGGGTAATATTGCTATTAGAAGCTATTTACTTAGAGAGGGTGAAGGTCGATCAATGACTTATTATGGTCGAAACAAATTACTTTGGGATGGTGATGATATGAAAATAACTAATTTAGAACAAGCAAATCAGTTTGTAGGCAGAACATATAGGGAGGGTTGGGAGATTTAATATGAAAATATTAGTAACAGGTGGGCTAGGTTACATTGGCTCGCATACAGTGGTGTGTCTCAATGAAATAGGTTTTGATGTTATAATTGTTGATAATCTTTCTAATTCAGAATTTTCTGTTTTAGAAAAAATAAATAAAATTACAGGTAAAAAAAATATCTTTGAAAATATAGAATTAACTGATAAAATTCAAGTTCAAAAGTTTTTTAATAAATATTCTGAGATTGATGGAATTATTCATTTTGCAGCTTTAAAATCCGTTGGAGAAAGTGTTATTAATCCTTTAAAGTATTATCAAAATAATATTGATTCTTTAATTAATATTCTTAATCAAGCACAAAAAAAAAATATAAATAATTTTATTTTTAGTTCTTCATGTGCTGTATACGGGGAACCTTCAAAACTACCAATAACCGAAAAAGATCCTATTAAAAATGCGACTTCACCTTATGGATATACTAAACAAATTGGGGAAAATATAACAAATGACATTTCAAAGATAATTAATGATTTTAACTCAATAATATTAAGGTATTTTAATCCAGTTGGGGCTCACTCGTCTTTACTAATTGGAGAACTTCCAATAGGAAATCCACAAAATTTAATTCCAATGATAACTCAGACGGTTTCTGGAAAATACCCTTTTTTAAAAATTTATGGTAGTGATTACCCAACTATTGATGGAACTTGTGTTAGAGATTATATTCATGTAATGGATCTCGCTAGCGCTCATGTTTTATCACTAAAAAAACTATTTGATTCAAAGCCTAAAATAAATGAAGTTTTTAATGTTGGTACTGGAAAAGGGAATAGTGTTCTAGAGATAATTAATTCTTTTGAAAGAGTTAACAATGTTAAAGTAAAATATAAATTTTCTACAAGAAGAGCAGGAGATGTGATTTCGGCATATGCCGCGACTGACAAAATTTTTAAAGAGTTAAAATGGAAACCACAATTTTCTTTAGATGAGGCTTTAATATCAGCATGGGAATGGCAAACTATTTTAAATATTAACTAAATTTATACTATAAATACATTTCACTTTTTTTATATTTATAACTGATAAAATATTTCGTTTATGTCTAACTCTAAATTAAATAGAAGAAAAGCTATTAAGGCTATTGCTTCAGGAACTGCTGCAGCTTTTATGACTCCAATTAAAATTGATGGATCTAGTGTTGCTAATAAAATGTCAAATAATTTAAAAGGTAATATAAATCAATCTGTATGTGCATGGTGTTTTCCTAAATCAACTTTAGAGGAATTGGCAATTGCTGGAAAAGAGATGGGCCTTATTGGAATTGATCTTGTTAGCCCAAAAGGTTGGGCTACACTTAAGAAATATGGATTACATTCTACAATGTGTACTCCAGAAAAATATAGTTTAACTGAAGGATGGAATAAATTAGAAAATCATAATAAGCTGGTTGAAGAATATCTCAAAGTAATTGATCTAGTTGTGGATGCTGGATATTCAAATTTATTTTGCGCTAGTGGAAACGCGTTTGGTATGGATAGAATGACTGGTATTAAAAATTGTGAAATAGGACTTAAGAAAATTATTTCTAAGGCTGAAAAAAGAAATGTCACAATTGTAATGGAGTTATTAAATTCAAAAGTAAATCATCCAGATTATATGTGTGATAAATCTGAATGGGGAATTAAATTATGTAACACAATTGGTTCTACTAATTTTAAATTGCTATATGATATTTATCATATGCAGATTATGGAAGGAGATGTTATTAGTACAATTAAAAAGAATTACCAATATTTCGGTCATTATCATACTGCTGGAGTTCCAGGTAGACATGAATTAGATACAAATCAAGAACTTTACTATCCTGCAATTATGAAAGCTATACTTAGTACAGGCTTTAAAGGAATTGTCGCGCAGGAGTTTATACCTAAAAGTAAAAATCCATTAAAAGCATTAAAAGAAGCAGTTATTCTATGTGATGTTTAAATATATCTGCAGCTCTAATTTTCCTTTACTAAATTTAATAAGGAGTAGCCGAAGTCTTAATTATAGAGTACTGATTCAGACTATAGCTCTGGGTTATATTTTGATAAAAAGAGTTTGATGTTTTATCGTTAAAGACTCTTACTTTAGATGCAATTAAAGCTTATCTCATTTTTTTATTTTTAAAATAAGTTTACCGAGTTTTTTCCCATTGAATAGCCGTAGGAATGTTTCATGAAAATTTTCTATTCCTTCATAAATATCTTCTTTACTTTTAAGTTGACCGCTTAAAATCCATCCTGCCATTTCTTTCATTGCAATTTTATAGCGATCTGCATAATCAAAAACAACTATACCTTTCATAGTCGCTCTATTTACGAGAAGTGAAAGATAGTTGCTTGGGCCAATTGGTTTTTTATTGTATTGAGAAATTGCTCCACAAATAATTATTCGAGCATTTTTTCTCAAAAAAATAAGAGCTGAATCAAGAATTTCTCCTCCAACATTGTCAAAATAAACATCTATCCCTTTAGGGCATTCTCTTTTAATGCCCTTCATGATATTTTCATTTTTGTAATCTATTACCCCATCAAACCCTAACTCATTAAGCAAGTAATCTGTTTTATGTTTTCCGCCAGCTATACCTATAACTCTACATCCTTTTATTTTAGAGATTTGCCCAACAACACTTCCAACTGCTCCTGCTGCTCCTGAAACTAATACAGTATCATTTTCTTTAATTTTACCTTCTTCAATAATTCCAAAATACGCAGTCATTCCAGGCATTCCAAGCGTCCCAATATACCTCGGTAATGGAGAAATATTTGGATCTACTCTATAATATCCTGAACCGTCACAAACAGTATATTCTTGAACACCTCCCCATCCAGAAAGAAATGTCCCTAATGGGAATTTAGGGTTTTTTGAATTTATAACTTCTCCAACAGTTCCACCCCTCATGACCTCGCCAATTTCAACGGGAGGAATGTATGAGCGAACTTGATTAATCCACCCTCTCATAGCTGGATCAAGTGACAAGTAGTGATTTTCAATTAAAATTTCTCCCTCTTTTAAATCAGGAATTGAATTTTTTTCGATATTCCAAGTTTCGGCTTTGGGTAATCCCTCTGGCCTTAAAGCTAGTTTTATTTGCGTATTAATTAATGTCATTTTTTTAATTTAAGTACTAGTTTTTTAATTCTATTTCTTATAGTGGGATCCCACCATAATTGTGTTATTTCATTATCAGGGTCGTAATTTAGTTTTGCAATTAGATTAGACCGTAATTTTTGTTTTGCAAATTTATATACTTTAAAGTCTCCAGTTAGCATTTCTTTCATTTTATTTTCTGCACAACTTACTACATCATTTGTGTCGCACAATTGATCCACTAATCCATAATTATATGCATCAATTGGAGAAAGGAATGAGCCTTGAAGTGTTAATTTAGAAGCAATTCTCGTTCCGAGTACAAAGCTATAAGTGTCAATAATTCTTTGAGATGGAGGGAACTCCAACTGCAACTTCATTTAAGCCAATGGTAAATTTATTATCTTTTGCCATAATTCTATAGTCACTTGCAATTGCTAGTAATGTCCCTCCAGTTGGAGCACATCCATTTATTGCAGTTATATGTATTTTTGGAAATGAGTTAAGTTCTAAAAAAAGATCCCCAAAATCTTTAAAATTTTTTTTTATTT
>Ga0114997_10002945_pt1 | contig 13518 bp, 7 predicted proteins | sample ArcticOcean_MG_C_2_FD_87045 | JGI IMG/M metagenome (GOLD analysis project Ga0114997, IMG submission 87045) | Marine microbial communities from western Arctic Ocean - ArcticOcean_MG_CB4_136 | ecosystem: Environmental > Aquatic > Marine > Oceanic | place: Arctic Ocean: Canada Basin | collected... | reverse complement strand
TAAAGAAAGAGTTCACCGCGTTCGCGATTGAACTCGCAGAAGCGGCGAACAAAGAAACGCTGATATATTGGCGAAAAACTTCTTTAGGGATCGAGACGAAAAACGATTCGAGTCCGGTGACGGTGGCGGATAAAAACGCGGAAACGGCGATGCGGAAATTGGTGAAAACTCGATATCCGTCGCACGCGATATTCGGCGAGGAACACGGGATTGAATTAGGTTTGGAGAAGAAAAGCGACGACGATACGCACGAGTATTTGTGGGTGTTTGACCCAATCGACGGGACGAAATCGTTCATCACGGGGAAACCGTTGTGGGGGACCTTGATCGCGTTGTTGCGAGACGGCGAACCCGTGCTCGGCGTGTTGGAACAACCGGTTTTGAAGGAACGATGGATCGGGTGTAAGGGCACGCAAACGACCTTTAACGGAGATCCAGTTTCCGTTCACGGAGACGAACAGAAAGAGTTGAAAGAAGCGCTGATGTATTCGACGACGCCGCTCATGTTTTACGACGAAAACGAAGTTCGATACGAACGGTTGAAACGGGAGGTGAAAATCCCAATGTTTGGGTGCGATTGCTACGCGTACGGTTTATTAGCGTCTGGTTTTTGCGACATCGTCTGCGAAGCGGATTTAAAACCGTACGATTACATGGCGTTAGTGCCAATAGTGTTAGGCGCGGGGGGTAAAATGACCGACTGGGAAGGCGAGCCGTTGAAGTTTGTCGTCGAAGAAAAAGGAGGCGACGGGGAGTCTTTCCAAGGCGAGGTCCTCGCCGCGGCGAGCGAACGCTTGTGGAAGGCGAGCGTGGCGAGTTTGAAAAAACAAACTCGGTAGTAAAAACACGACGGAAGCAGAGAGTTTCGTTTAGTTAGTAACGGAGTTGAAAAGAACGCAATCAAACTTTTGTAGCCAATGATGATGATGATGCGTATTCTTGAACGACCACACACGCTTGCTTCACATCTTTTATTCCTTTTCTTGGTACTCAGGTTCTCCTCAGGAGGGACCAAGAATGCTTCACTTTTATCTCTGCGTCGTATTCACATACACACAGCGAGAGGTCAAGTTTTATACACAAACGCGCGTAAAAAGAAAATAAACGGAGATAAAAATGGTCAAGGTACGCGTTCGAGTCTTTAAATCGATCGCACGTTCGTCGCGAGCGCGTCAATATGCGCGCATTTCGCTTCTTTATCTAAACATTTTGTTAACCGAATTGATGATTTTTGCACCCAAACGACGACGGCGACTTTCCCACTCGATGATGATGGGGAAAGAGGGTACATATGCGAAGTGTAAAAAAGCAACGCGGGTCGTTGTGAACGCCTAATGATTCGTATTGGATGAAATTATGCGGCGATTATGTGCGGAGGGGCTCTTTTCGAGGGATCGTCGCCGCTTTCCGCGCGTAAAGTTGGATTTTGACTTTCCTCACAAATTTGGCTCCTCCTCGAGAGTCTTTTCGTCGTCTTTTGTCTCTCTTTTGGGGGAAGAATCCACTTTTTTCTCACAAATTTTCTCTAAAATATTCTCTAAACAGATTGGTAAAACTGCCATCACACTCCCCCCACCGAAGGAAATCGCGAAATACGTGTGCTTCATCCTGACCTTATGGGCGGTCGTCGCCGGTTTGTTTGGCGCGTTGTTATCCATCGCGGTGCAAATGCGAAGATATAAGTACCGGTCTTTACCGCAAAAATTTATCGGCAACTTTCGATACGGCGATAGTTCCAGGATGACGTACCCGACGAGTCAGCGCGGGTTGTATCCGTGGAAGGCGAATAGCTGTGAATTGACGACGACGTCGAACCCGAATAGCTTTGTGAATAATGGTGTTACGGTGTGGCCGACGTGCGTGCCGTCGGCGGCGGACAGTAACCCGCTCGAGTTTGAAGTCGTCTCGACGTGCGGTAAGGCTTGTTTAAATCCGTAAAAGGAAACACGTATACATTATTAATTTCATCTATATAACTATAAACTTCTAAACCACTAAGCTAAATAACGAATATGCATACGCCTACTCATCATTGATTCGCGAATAAAGCCCGCCCTACAAAATAGCCTGGAATCGACTTTCTACGCCAGTCATAGGTTGTCGTCCTTGACCGTCCACCATCCTGGTAATTTTCTCCCCGTCGTTCAAAATCTCCACGCCTTCGCTCGTGTTTCCGCCACACCCTCGACTCATGCCCACGTCCACGCGTAACACTTTCCCATCGCAGGCCGCAGTGGCACCTCCGCCGCCTTTTTGAATCGTGTGCCCGACGACCACTCTCTCCACGCCCGGTAAAAAATGCAACGCCCTCGACAACTTGGCGCAGTCGCATCTCTCTTCCTCCGTGTGCGCGTAATCTCTCGCCCAAACGATGCTTTGGTCGGATTGCACGTGCGAAGGAGGCACGCCTCTCGGATTTTCCGCGTTGCTTGCCCATGTTCGAATATCTTTATTTATATTCTCCAACCCATACAACGCGTGATGTTCTAAAACGCCAGCGTGGACGAACAACGTCGATCCGACTCTTTCGGCGACATTTTTGCCGGCGAAAAACCGCTTCGTGAACTCGCCTCCCGGGCACACCGCCTTCCACCGATTGATCGAGTGCACGTCGTCTTCGCGTATCCAACTCGGAAGTTTTTCGTGCCTCTTCTCCCCGGTTTCGTACGCGCACCAATTCGTTTGCTTCTTCTTCCGATATCTTCTCTCCATTTGCTTCTCGCTCCCGAAGCACATCTTCTTCAACTCCATTCCAATCTTTTGTCGATCGCGCCATCTCGTAAAATCCGCGCACCCTTCCCTCTGAGCGTACCTAAACCGACCCGCAATGTTCAACGTTTCGTGATTCCCTAATATCCTCACTAATTCACCACCACTCCTCTCCGCTTCTTCCGCCACTCTCTCGAGAAAGTACATCACGGCGACTTCGTCCGGTCCTCGATCGAGTTGATCCCCAACTTGCACCACGGTCGTTTTACCCCCGATCCATTTATCCTTCGAGTTTGTCAAATGGCACGCTCGAAACGCTCGTTTCGTTTGTTCCAAGTCGCCGTGTAAGTCGCCGATGGTGACCACTCGCTCTCGCGCCGTTCTTCGGTTGCGCGTTTCAATCTCTTTCGTGCCGCCACCTTTACCATCGTCATCGGAAAAACAAGGCGCACGAGACGCGCACCCAGCGCCGCCTTGCGCGTGTAACGTCCCCACGAACGCGTCCACGAAACCGTCCCAAATCTTCTCGATGTCTTCGCATTCCTCTCCGTATTTCTCAATCGGCGCTTTCGAATAATACCGAATCGACGAAACGTAATCCAACGTTTTCTTTTTCCCGGAGTGGAGTTTTGCTTTCACGAAGGGAAACGTCTCGTTGAGTGTTTTCTCTTTGAGCGCGGTAAAGTATCCCATGTGTGATGTTTTTTCTCCTATATTCTTTAAAGTCTCCTTCTCTCTAATCTGTTCGTTCGTGTGGTTGCGCGTGTGGTTGCGTTATGTCGTGTGGTATTCTCTATCGCGTCTTTCTATTTATAAAGAAAATTCTCAAAATGAGTGCTCTAAATAGTCTTCTATTCTTCGTCTTCGTCGCCTTCATCCGCCTCGATGTTGGCGGTCAACTGCTCCAACTTTTCCTCCAACGTGTCCATATCCTCGCCTTTTTCAACGAGTGTTCGGAAGAGGAACTCCTTTTGCCGTTCTTCCATGCCTAAAACCTCGAGCAAGTCGTCCATCTCTTCTTGTAAATCTTTGAGCGCTTCCGCTTTCTCGAGGTCGAGTCGAGCGCGCATGGCGTCTTCGCGAGAAGAGAACTCGTTTTCGGCGTCGCGCAATCCCTGGGCGATGCCGGCTTTTTTGGCATTTTCTAAGAGCTGGGCGGTCGTTTCCGCGTCGGATTGGTTTTCGCTCCGAGCTTTGCGAAGAGATTGGAGTTCTTCTTCGGCTTCGGTGAATTGGTTTTCCACGGCTTGATACGCGGAGGCGAGCGATTTGAGCTCTTCGGTTTTCTCGCGGATGATGTTTGATTTGAGTTTGATTTCGCGTTCGAGCTGTGCAATACGAGGGTCGTCCTGATGTTGTTGTTGTTGTTGTGCAGAAGGAGGGGGAGGAGGGGCGAGGGAAGGTGATGGTCCTACCACTACTTGGGATGCCGGTGGGGCGGCAACGGTGATGGTCGCCGGCGCTTCTGCGTGCGCGCGAGTATTTGCAACGGTTTCAGCGAGAGTCTTGTTTCTCTGTCTTACCACGCGTAACTCGTTATCCAGCTGTTCGCACGTCGATTTTAATCTTTTCGCGTACGATTCGGCGTCTTCGCCTTCTTGCCGATCGAACGGCGACGTCTGCATTCTGTTCATACCACCCATACCGCTCACATTCGAATCCTTCGTCGAATCGCCGCCGTATAATCGAACGATGGCTCTGCGCACTTCCGGTTCGAAGCGCTGGATGAAATGAGCCGTGCTGTAATCGTACGGGTTGAAATCTTTGTTGCTCGTGGTACCCGTCTTTTGATCGTGACCTCCGTTCGGCGACGACGTCGATTCCGCGAGTAAAGCAGACGCGGTCGCTCTCGTCACAGTTGGCGGCGGCTTCGGCGGGAGCAGAGCTCTCTTAAAGTTGTCCGTGTGCGTGGCGTGTTCAATTGCAGCTAAAAAATCGTTCGTTCCGATTCGTCTGGCAACCACGTCGAGCACATTAGATGCTATCGCGTAATCTTGTTCGCCGTAATATGCCAAACAACAACCTAAACACACGCACGCGAGCGTGCGAACGTCTTCTAACGAAGAGTATTTAGCTAAATCACTCAAAGTTGGAAGATGCGACGCGTCCGAGGTGACAAACGAGTGCACGGCTAAAGCGCAATCACTCAACCACGCGATGAGTAAACGCAAAATGGCACTTTGTAAAGATCCATTCGCGTCGTCCATTTTTTGCGCGATGGCGAGCGAGCGAACGCATCGCGGAAGTAAAAGTTCCGCAGATTTCGCCGATCCCATTTCCGAAAGCGGTTGCAAGTTAACCCTCAATGCGCGCATTTTCGCGTCCTCGTTATCTTCCAACATCGCTTTCAACGCAATTGTACTCGCGTAGCTTTCTATAAACTGCTGCTTTTTTTCGTCCTCGGAGATAAACCTCCCCGCAGAAGAAGAAGAAGAGGAGGATGTCGACGTCGCTCTCAACATGGCGCGCGCGAACAAGCCGCCTAAACTCGTCTCGCCCGCAAAGTCGTCATCGCCGCCGTCATTTTCGTTCTCGTTTTGTCCGTCGTCAAATCCACCCAACCCAGTTGGCGCTAACGTACTCACGAGTAAGATTTGTCCATCCGTGTTACCTCTCACGGCACTTTCCAAGGCCATGAGCGCCGCTTCTCGTTCCGATTTCGTCTCCGCCTTCAACGCCGTCCGCCCCAACACCAACAAAGCTGGTTCGGGCACGCCGCTCCCTTTCCTCGCCTCTCTCGTAACTTCCGCGGAAAATAATCTCGCTTGATTCGCGTCGTGGTAATCAACCGCGTCTCTTAAAGCTCGCAACGCCGCCACGCGAATGGCTGCTGATTCTACTTTGCCGTTCCCGAGCGCGCACGTACACAACGCCTCGATCCCGCCTCTCGCCGCTAATTCTCCCCGGTTTGTATCTCGGTTATCCTCTAAATTCGATAAAATTATCTCTCTAGCTTCCGCGTCTTGCGAAAATTCACTATCTTCCTCCTCCGGTAAGTTTACCGCGCCGACTAATAAAGACACGGATTCTAAAGCGCACAAGGCGTTTGCGGCTTTCTGCGCCGGGTACGCCGCCGCCGCGACATCCGATCCTATCCGTCTCTCCAACCCTTTAAAAAATTGCACCAGCTTCCCCACGCACCCGTTCTCTCGAAACAACGACTGCGCCAACGCGTTTCCTCTGATCAAATTATTACACAATTCCAAGCAATCCTGCACGACAATCCCGCCGTCTAAACCGTTCGAAACGCTCTCTCCGGCAAAACCAGCGTCGTCTCCCGACGATTCCGCGCGTATGATATCAAACGCAACCTCGAACATCCCTTCAAACGCGACTAACTTTTGAATCTCGCTGTGCCCTTTCGTGCACCTCGCCAATAAAAGCAACGTTTCGTTTCTCAACACCTCGCTCTTCTCTTTCCTCGGCGAACAACTATTCACGAGCACCTCCGACGCTCCGGGCGACTTTACGATTTCCTCTTGCACTTTCCTCCTCGTGTTTCGTCTGCTCGACATCGCGCACAAAATCTGCGTCGCGTGATACTTTACGTAAAAATCGTTCGAAGATATCATTTGCAACATGCTGAACACGTTCGCGCTCTTCGAGGCCAGCGCCTCTCGATTCATCTCGCTCGCCGTTCGCGTCTCCTTCCCAATACGCTTCCCCATCATCTTCCCTCTTTCCTTCTCTTCTAAAATCTCCCTCTCTTTTACTATTTTCAAATCCTCTTCGTGCTCCGTCGTCATCGCGGCGACCAGCACTTCCAGCGCCGCGTGCGCCGCTTCGCTCGTTTCCTCCTCCTTTTCTCCTCTCTCCTGCATCTCCTCCAACAAACACTCAAAGATGACATCCACGCCGCCAACTTTCGCCACGATCACTTGAGATTTTCTGCTTTCTCTCACGCAATCTCTCAATTGGTTCAACACGTCGAGCGTATCCTCCGGTAAGATTGCGTTTGAGAGGTGTTCGAGCAATTCGACGCATCGCACTTCGTCCTCGTGGGATTCGAATGCATTTTCCATCTCATCCTCCGCATCATTTTGTCCGTTGCCTCCTCGTTGGTGATGCGAGCGATGATTCTTCAACGTCGGCGGTGCACCGAGGACGATGTTCTTCGCCACCCCAGCCACGGCAGAGCGGAAACCCATTCGTGTTCTTATTCTCAGTGAGGAGGAGTATCAAAACAAACGGCCTAATAATTTTTGTGTCGTCTTTTCCCCCGTTGTAACGGTCTCGGCGGGGAAAAGTTCAAAAGGAGAAAAATAATGAAAACCCTAAACAAAACTTTTTAGGTATTTTTTTTTCAAATTTTCGTTTCGTGTCTCTTGGGAAAAAAGGCGATCGTCCTCCGCATTTTATATCCGCGCAAAACTCGCGTCTCGTCGCGCTCAAATCGCGAAAAATGACTTCATCTCTGACCTTCTTCGTACATTCGAAATCTTTTGTTGTTTCTTGGTCTTCTTCTTCTTCTCGAAGCTTTGCGAGGGCAGCTCTGAGAGGAGGACAAAAACGAATCCATCGTCGCGTCTTCACGACACGAACAAAAGCGGTTAAAACTGATGATGATGAGAAAAAGGAACAACGCGAGATGATGATGAACGGGGGAGTCCCCCCGGAGGAACGACCGAAAACAAACAGAGGCGCACCTGGAATGACTGTATTAGAAAAAGACGACGATTCAGACGACCGTCCGATGATGGGGAGTTCGTTTCCCGAGCTCGATTACTTGCAAGAACTCATCGCGATACAAAAAGACTGCCCGAAAGAGATTGGATTTTTCGGCACGCGAAACATGGGTTTTTTACACCAACAGTTAATTGAGATTCTGGCGTACGCGTTGTGCTTGACTGGGAATCACATTTTTACATCCGGGGCGACCGGGACGAACGCGGCGGTTATTCGCGGGTCGTTGAGAGCGGAACGGCCGGAACTGTTAACCGTCGTGTTGCCGCAGTCGCTGTCGAAACAACCGGCGGAGTCGAGGGAGTTGTTAGAGAAGGTGAGTCAAGTGGAGGAGTGTCCGGAGAACGATCATTTGCCATTGCTGGAGGCGAGTAGGATATGTAACGATGTCATCGTGAGTAAAGTGAGGCAGGTTATCTGTTTCGCGTTTCACGATTCGACGCTTTTGCTGGAGACGTGTCGAGAGGCGAAGGTGCAGAGGAGGATGGTGACTCTGTTTTATTTAGATTGAGGATAATAATGAGAAAACATATGACGAGAAAGAGAAAGAACGTGTTGAAACCAAAGAGAAGAGAGAGAGAGAGAAAGCGCTTGTTTTTGTATTTGTATTAATTTAAACAATATATTCGAGATATTACAAATGGTTGGTGTGTATATTATACGCTTCTATTTTATATTCAAAAGCGGCGGCGGTTGGTCCTCACCTCCACCACCACTTCCACTACCACCGCCTCCTCCTCCTCCTCCTCCTCCTCGAGTTGTCGTCCCAGTGGTAGAAAATGGATTACTATCGTTGTCATAGTTCGTAAACACGTTCGTTCTCGAACCGCTCGCGGCGTTGGTCGGCGAAGGCGTCGATGTGCTATACGTGTACGGCGACGTCTCTTGTACGACGATGTTCTCTAATCCATTGTTGTTATTCACCTCTCCTTCTAAAACCTCCACTCCACCTTTCCTACCGTCTCTATCGTCTCTACCAAACGTTCTCGTCATCGTCGCCATTTGTTGCCCTTGCCCGCTGCTGTTATCGTGCGCTCCGTGCAACGTGTACTCCTGATAGGTCCTCCCGAACTGATGGACGGTATCGTCTAAAACGTCCCCAACACTCAACGCGTGTCCGACATTCGCGACAAATCGACTCACCCCAGATCTATTCGCGTACACGTAGTATGGAAACGCAATGTGCATAAAAACACTCGCAAACGCCATCTCCACGCATACCAAAAAATCCTGCGTCGCTCGTCCTTCCTCGGAACTCGAGACGTCCCCAGTCGCCACGGCTAACGCGATAAACGCGCCTTGCCAAAACGTCAAAAAGATAACCGCTTTCACCAACATAAACTTCGCCAACGGTTTGTGCGGTTTCAACAAATCGTACGCGCCTCGATAAAACATCAACAACCCGTACAAGGCGAACGAATACGAGATGTTATACACGAACAACACGTACACGTACCCTCGTTTAAAATCAATCGCGGAATCCCCGTACTGCCCTCGCATGTGCATAATCCAGCTTATCAAACTTAAGAACGGTTTTAAAAACACAAACTGCAACGCGTACTGTTTGCTTCTCCTCAAATACGCCCCGTCCACTTGTTGCGACTCTCTCGCGCACGCCCAAACACTCGGAGGCAACTCCTTCCCTTGCATGTTATTTTGCACGTTTCCCGGGCCTCCGACGTACTCAAAACATAAAGCGAGAAAGTTATACACCACCCAACTCTCGTAGCAATCCCGAAACGTGTCTAAATCCAACGAATGTTTCGGTCGCACGAGCGCTGCGAACGAGAGTAACGCGTAGATTGGAACAAGGAATATGATGCGCAGAATGTGTCTCTGGTGGTTCCCGTTGGAGTAATGTTTCAGATGGAGTCCGATTTGCGCGAACGCTATAACGGATGCAATAACCGAGAGGATGCACGCGATGATTAAAGCGTTTCTGGTTTCGTACCATTTCTTCAAAACCATTTTACTCTTTGTTCTTCTCCTCCTCCTCTGCGTGTTGTATACTCCGGATAAATAATACGTTCAGAGAGCGTTTTTAACTGAAGAGAGATTTTCCAATTCGGCAGCCTTTTTCCCGCACAAAAATCAGATCACAGTGCGCATATAAGACATATTAAGAAGAACATAAAGAAGAAAACGAGACCACTTTGCCACGAAAGAGAAAGAGAGAGTGCGTGTTTGTGCGTTTTCGATTCAATTATTCAGTGTGCTCTTTAAGAGAGAGAGAGTGTGAGAGATGAGAGAAAACGCCACTTTGGACGAGGACGAGGAGGAAGCGGCGACGTCCCCGAGAGGAGGATTCGAATCATCAGGAAAGAAACGAGAAGAGGAAGAGGAGAAGATGAAGACGAGAACTACTCTGGAGGAGAAAGAAGCGCTGAGAGATATTCTGCAAGCGATGGAGAGAAGTCTTCTGATGGAAGGAGGAGGAGGAGGAGAACAACAACAACAACTGGTAGGGAAAATGAAGAAGAGGAAAGAGCATAAGTTTTGGAGCACGCAACCGGTGCCGCAGTTTGAAATCGAGGAGGAGGAGGGAGAAGACGAAGAAGTTAAAGAAGAAGGAAAAGGAGGAAAAGAGGACGCCGGTACCGCCGGGGAAGACGACGAGAACGAGGGCGATTTGGACGATGGTGACGGTCCAATCGACGACCCGTCCAAGACGGCGGCGAACGTGAGGAAAGAAGGGTACGACTTACCGCCCGGGTACGAATGGGACGAAGTGGACGTGGAGACGCAAGAAGGCAGAGATGAAGTGTTTACGTTGCTCGCGAACAATTACGTGGAAGATGACGACGTGATGTTCCGGTTCGCGTACGCGCCGGAGTTTGTCTCGTGGGCGTTGCAGCCGCCCGGGTACGAAAAGAGTTGGCACGTAGGTATTCGGATTTCGTGCACGAAAACGTTGGTGGCGTTGATTACGGGCATTCCGGCGGAAGTGAGCGCGAACGGGAAGCGGTTGAAAGTCGCGGAGATTAACTTTTTGTGCGTGCACAAGAAATTGCGGAGGAAAAACTTTGCGCCGGTTTTGATTAGGGAAGTGACGAGGAGGATTAATTTGAAAGACGTGTGGCAGGCGGCGTACACGGCTGGGGTGGTTTTACCAAAACCGTGTGCGAAAGCAAGGTATTGGCACCGATCGATAAACGTGAAGAAGTTGGTGGATATAAGGTTCACACAGTTAGGGAGAGGGATGAGCATGGCGGAAACGATTGAACATTACGCCATGCCGAAGAAAATTTGCGTGCAAGGATTGAGGAAGATGGAAGCGAAGGACGTGCCGACGGTGACGAGATTGTTGAACTCGTATTTTAGCAAATTCAAGTTAGCACCGGTGAAAAACGAGGAAGACGTGAGACACTGGTTAGTCCCGAGAGACGAGGTCGTGTATAGCTACGTAAAAGTTGACGAGCGCACCAACGAAGCGACGGATTTCTGCTCCTTCTACAACTTGAGCTCCACGGTCATCCAAGCGTCTTCTGGCGGTAGCAACGCCAAGAGAAACAACGTCTTACTCAAAGCCGCGTACTGCTATTACAACGTCGCCACTTCCGAAAATATCGAAGATCTCGTCCAAGACGCGTTAATATTAGCCCGAGACAACGGCTTTGACGTCTTCAACGCTCTGAATGTCTCCGAAAACGCGCAGTTCTTAGAGACGCTTAAATTTGGCATCGGCGACGGCGATTTGCACTATTACTTGTACAACTGGAAGTTGAAAGAGACGTTAGCGCCGAAAGACGTCGCGTTAGTTTTGCTTTAGTTCAAAAACCACCACCAAACTTCTTTTGCCTCCTGCGAGTGATGAGTCTTTGTGAGAGTACTTTACGTAATAATACACGCGCAAAAATGAATATCACAAGAAGCACTTTAAATCCACACATAAAAGCGCAGTCGTAAATTAATAAAAAAAATACACTAAAGAAGATGTCGGGCAACCCCGGTGGCCCTTCCTCCTCCTCCACCTCGATGTTCCTCAAAGACTTGCTCCTCACCCCGGACGGATGCGCCCCGGACGACGACCCTTCTCAGTCCTCCGTCTCTCAAAACCCAATCATGCGTTTGACCGATCAAATCTTATTCGGCGGCCCTTCGGGAAAAATGGGAAACGAATCCGTTCGGGAAAAACAGATGCAACGAGACCGAGAAACGGGCGAGACGTTACATCAGAAGCAACGGTGGACGGCAGATCAGGAGAGGCAGAGACGAATGAGCAACACCACTAATGGTGGGCGGCAGCAGCAGAGAGCGCGGTCGGACGTGATGGCGAGGCAAGTCGCGCCGGCTATGGAGAGAGAGTACGAGAGGCAATTAGTGCAACAACAGCAACAACAAAGTATGGACCAAGCGTGGCGGCGGGAACAAGAAATGATGGTAGAGCAACGTCAGAGAGACGCGATGATGATGAGAGAAAGAAACGAAGTTGGTTTGATGACGCCAGCGCCGATGATGGAGATGCAAATGCGACAGCAACAACAACGACAGGATTGGGGCGGGGAGTTTGCGCGCGAGCGAGAACAGAGAGAACAACAACAACAACAACAACAACAAAGAAGGATGATGGGGAATAACGGTGGCGAATGGGCGAACGAGTTCGCTCAGAGGCAAATGCAACAAAATGGGCAGATGGTGAACGGTGCAAGCGCTCGGTGGGTGAACGAGTTCGAGCAGATGCGTGGTGCGGAGCACGCGAGGTGGGCGAATGAGTTTACGCAGCAAAGGAACGGCTATAATCCGCCGCAGCAATGGGCAAACGAGTTCGCACAGCAACAACAGCATCAACAACAGCATCAACAACAGCAACAACATCGAGGAGAAACGAGAGTGGACGCGGAGACGAGAATGCACAGCGCGGAGTTGGCGAGAACGCTCGCGCAAGATCCGAAATTTGTAAATTCGTCCTTCGTGAAGCTTATGCAAAATATCGGCTCGGGACAAGTTGCCGTTCGCGATAACGATTTAAGAACCGTCGACGGTGAGCGTCAAGTGAACGTGGAAAGCGAGGATTGGGCAAAGGAGTTTCAAAGTGCAAATATTAGTGGCGGCGAGCGATGGGCGAACGAGTTTCAATCAACGTTGCGTCAGCAGCAAGCAAAACATCAACAAACAAATTCGGCGCAAGCCGCGGAGAATTGGGCGAACGAATTTTCGAGTTTACCGGAGCAATGGGCGAACGAATTCACGCAAACGCACCCGCAATACGCAAATCAATTCGATTCCGCGTGGAACGAGAGCGCGCAAGTGATGAACAATGAAAGAAATAATGCGTACGTGTTTACGCATCCGAACCCCTACGACGGGAATGTGAACGCGCTTCAAATCGGAAAGGATCTCGTCAAGACTGGTGTTTTATCCGAGGCAACGTTAGCATTGGAAGCCGCAGTGAAGCAACCAGAGACGCAACAGAGCTCAACCACAGAAGCCTGGCGATTGCTCGGCGAAGCGCACGCCGAAAACGATGACGACGTTCGCGCCATCGCGGCAATGCGAGAAGCGCACAGACTCGACCCTCTCGACGCCGAAGTTGCTTTACAACTCGCCGTCAGTCACACGAACGAGCTCGAGAAAACAGAGGCGATTCAACACGCCGTTTCGTGGCTTCGTCAACAACAGGGCGTGTCGCATTTGGTAGAAAGTAAAAATATTATGGATGAAAACGAAGCCCGCGACGCGTTCCGAGAAGCGTCCAGATTACAACCGCAAAATGCAAACATTCACGCCGTGGTTGGCGTGTTAGCACACTTGACGAGAGACTACGACGAAGCCGTGCGGGCATTTGAAACAGCCGCACGTTTGAATCCGCAAGACCATCGTTTGCATAACAAAATTGGCGCTACCAAAGCCAACGCGGCGAAAAGTTCCGAGGCAATCTCCTCTTATCGAAGCGCGCTCGATTTGAAACCGAACTATACTCGCGCGTGGACGAATATGGGGATTGGATTTGCGAACCAAGGACGATATGAGGCCTCTGTGGCGTATTATTTGAGAGCGTTAGAGCTAAACCCAAACGCTGAGAACGCGTGGGGATACTTGAGAATAAGTTTAGGATGTACTGGACGAATTGATCTCATGCCGCTCGTGGACGAGAAGAACGTCCGAGCTTTGGCGAGAGAATTCCCG
>Ga0114997_10002944_pt1 | contig 13526 bp, 13 predicted proteins | sample ArcticOcean_MG_C_2_FD_87045 | JGI IMG/M metagenome (GOLD analysis project Ga0114997, IMG submission 87045) | Marine microbial communities from western Arctic Ocean - ArcticOcean_MG_CB4_136 | ecosystem: Environmental > Aquatic > Marine > Oceanic | place: Arctic Ocean: Canada Basin | collected... | reverse complement strand
TTAAAAATTTTAGAAATAAAGAAAAGAGAAAAAACCTACATAAAGATAAAAACGTTTGTGGACGCACATCTACATCAAGTGATTATGTACAAGCGTTAATGGAAATAGGTGCATTACTTTGTAAGCCAAAAAATCCTGATTGTGAAAAGTGTCCAATAACTAAAAATTGTCTTTCATTCAAGTATAAAGATTTTGAAATCAAGAAAAGAAATAAGAAAATTATAGATAAATTTTATCTTGCTACTTTATATAGAAATAAAGATCGCGTCTTATTAATAAAAAATGAAAAATTTAATTTTTTAAAAAATTTACTTATTTTTCCAATGAAAGAAATAACTCACACCGATTCTTTATTGAAATCAGGGAATAAGCTCAATGTTAAGATGTCTAATATGAATATGAATATTTCCATAGATTTTTTAAATGCTAAAAATAAATCTAAAAATGGTTTATGGATTAAGAAATCAAAATTAGAGAATCAGATAATACCAACATTTACTAAAAAAATATTTGCATCTGCTAAACATAATCTATGAAAAAAGTGGTAATAATAGGTGGTGGGATTTCAGGCTTATATATTGCCAATTTATTGAGACAAAAAATTAATTATGAAATTTTAATTTATGAGAAAAATAATTCAGTAAATTTAGAAAAAGGATATGGAATTCAACTTTCTGTTAATAGTATTAGACTACTAAACAAAATTGGGTTTCAAAATTTAGCTTTTGAAGAAAAATTTAATCCTAGCAAAGTAGATTTTTATTCATTAAAAGATAAAAATAAAATATGTGATTTAGACATATCAACTTTCAATAATGCTGAAGATAAATATACAGCTTTACAAAGATTCACTTTAATAGATTTTCTAAAAAATAAGCTGCCCAGTAATTTTATAAATTACAATAAGACAGTCACCAAGATTCAAAATGAATCTGAAATTATTAAAGTTATTTTTGAAGATAAATCATCAATCGAATGTGACTATTTAATTATATCTGATGGAGTATTTTCAAAAACTCGTTCATTAATTGCCAATAAAGAAATCAAACCAAGATATTTTAACTCCATTGTTTTAAGAGGAACCATTAATCAAAAAAACCTTCAGGGCATTAACCACAATAATATATCTTTATTTTTGGGCTCTAATTTGCATTCTGTAGTTTATCCGGTTAATAAAAATGGTCAGTTTAACTTTGTGGCTGTTATTAGAAAAATTTTAAATAGCCAGGAATTAGCTGATTATAGTTTATTTAACAGTAAAGAGTTTGTTTCTTCTGCTTTATTTGAGGCATCAAAACAAATAGATAGCAATATTACTAAAAATTTAAAAGACGTAAAGTGCTTCCCTATATTTGTAAGCACAGAAATTTCGCAACCTAAAAATAACAATATTTTTTTAATTGGAGATGCTTTCTTTTCTTTTCCACCAACTTTTGCTCAGGGAGCTTCTCAATCAATAGAAGTTGCCCATGAATTATATAAAAATTTTGAAAATAAAAATGATCAATTCAATAAGGTAAGAATTAAAAGAACAAAGATGATTGATAGAAAATCAAGACTGAATTACTTTATATTTCATCTTTCAAATCCATTAATAATTTTTGTAAGAAATATATTAATGAGATATTTAGTCAAAAATAAAAAATTTATTAATAATTATTTAGGTAAAATTTATAAAAATTAGTTATTAGCAATCAATCTTTGTCTTAAATTATCTATTGGAACATTGACGCCATTTATATTGCAATGCCAATAAGTCCAACCGTTGCAGCTTTCTGTTCCAAGAATAGTTGCGGCTACTTTGTGAATAGATCCTTCTGTCTGATCATGTTTGATGCTTCCATCAGCCATAATTTTTGCTACAATTTTTTTCTTATTATCAAAAATGCTTGTCCCTGGTTTAATGATGCCTAACTCCACTAAAGATCCAAAAGGTATTCTTGGTTTAGATCTATTATTTTTAAGAGTATCTAGGAAATCATTTTCAATAGGCCTTGTACTTTTTAATCTTTGTTCAGCAGCCTTAAAGTAATTCTTTTCTTTTTCTATTCCATAATAATTTCTACCTAGTTTTTTGGCAACAGCAGCCGTAGTCCCAGATCCTAAGAATGGATCTAAGATTATGTCATTTTTATTTGAAGATGCTAATATTACTCTATGCAATAAAGATTCGGGTTTTTGAGTAGAGTGAACCTTTTTTCCTTTTTTCTTTAATCTTTCTGCTCCATTGCAAATAGGTAATTTCCAATCAGACCTCATTTGAAGATCGTCATTTAAACATTTTAAAGATTGATAATTAAAAGTGTATTTTGACTTTTCACTTTTAGATGCCCAAATTAAAGTTTCATGAGCGTTAGTAAATCTGGTTCCTCTAAAGTTAGGCATCGGATTATTTTTGTTCCAGATAATATCATTTAGAATCCAGAAGCCCAGGTTTTGTATTGCAGTTCCTACTCTGAAAATATTATGATAACTTCCTATGACCCAAATAGCACCATCTTTTTTTAAAATTCTTTTACACTCTGCAAGCCAAGCAATTGTAAATTCGTCATATTTTTTAAAACTTTCAAATTGATCCCATTTATCGTTGACAGCGCTTACTTTAGTTCTATCTGGTCTTGTAAGTGAATTCTTTAATTGTAGATTGTATGGAGGGTCAGCAAAGATTAGATTAAATGTTTCATCTGGAATTTTCTTTAATTCTTCAAGACTGTCTCCATTAATAATTTTATTTTTAAAGTTATTTTCCATTTTTATAGTCCTATTAGACTCCAAATGGATTCTACGGTCAACCTGAGATTGAATTAAATGGATTCAATTTGTGTTTAGTTTTTTTAAAAGAACCAGATGTTGTATTGTTATACGTGAAACTTATTTGAAATTAGAAATAGGGGAGAAAGTTTTTCGATGATACTTGGTAATTCCAAACTTTTTAATAGCATTCAAGTGTTTTTTGGTTCCGTAACCTGAATTTGTATCCCATCCATAATTGTCAAATTGTTTTGAAAGTTTTGTAATAAATTTATCTCTACTGACTTTTGCAATAATTGATGCCGCAGAAATACTTGGAATTTTTTGGTCTCCTTTAATTACATACTCTAATCTGTAATTTTTAAGTTTTGGTAGTTTGTTACCATCAATTAAAACAAGATAAGGTCTTTTACTTAATTTTAGTATAGCTCTTTTCATGGCGAGTAAACTTGCTTGTAGTATATTTATTTTTTCAATTTCTTTGGTTGACGCCTGTCCTATAGCCCATATAGAGTTTTCTTTAATATACTTATCAAGCTCTTCTCTTTTATTCCTACTTAAAGTTTTTGAATCTTTTAATAGTTTTTTGTTAATAGATTTATTTAAAATTACTGCCGCAGCATATACTGGTCCTATTAAACTTCCTCTTCCGACTTCATCGACACCAGCTATTATTTTCATTTAAATTGTTAAGAAGTAATAAATTAATAGACCAATCAAAACTCCCTTTATAAAAGAAATCCAAAGTAAGCCATAATTAGAAATATTTAGTTTTTTTTTCCACCAAGAAATATATTTTTCATGTAATTTAATCATATAAATCTAAATGATAATCTTCATTTCATTAATTTTTTTTTCAATTTTTTTTAAATCTACCCAAGAATATTTTTTATTTTCAGGAAATCTAATTAGATAAGATGGATTAAATGATATCATCACAGGATAAGTTTTGTTTTTTAATATTATTTCTTTCCACTTTCCCCTTTCAGAAGATATTTTACTATTAATACCTGTCACAGCTTCCATTGCTGAACTGCCTGTTAAGATAACAATTTTTGGATTAATAATTGCAATATGTTCTTTCAAGAATATTGAGTATCTTTTTATTTCTTGAGATGTGGGCTTTCGATCTTCTGGGGGTCTAAAGTTTATTGCATAACTACAGTAAATATTTTGTCTTTTTATCTTTATTGCCATCAGCATTTTATCTAATAATTCTCCAACCTCTCCTTTAAATACTGTACCAGATTTATCTTCTTCAATTCCCGGGGCCTCACCAATTAACATAATCGGACTATTTATATTGCCATCACCAAGAACAAGATTTTGAGAATTATCTTTTAAATTACAATTTTCGATTGAATTTATTTTTTTTTTTAGTTCCAAAAGTAGTTTGGCTTTATCAGCTTTATTGTTATCATTGCTGTTTTTAACAATGTTAAATCTGTTTATTGGCTTATTTTCAAATACAAAGTTTGGCTCTATAGTATTTATTAATTCGTCGTTGAATTTGCCTTTTTGATTTATCACTTTTTTAGTCATAGAATGATCAAATGTTTAATAAACTAATAAAAATATTAGTAATTTTTTTTATATTCTATCAGACGCCCGTATATTCTAAAAGTGCTAGTTTTAATGACTTTAACTCAAAATATTTAATAAATTATTTTTCTGGAATAATTGCATATGAAAATAAAGATAATACTGAAGCTTTAAAATTTTTTAATGCCTCTAAAATTTTAATTAACAAACACGACTCGTATCTTAAAAGATATGTGTATTCTTTGGTTCTTCAGAACAAAGTTGCACAAGCTATTAATGTAATCAAAAATAATAGTGATAAAAACAACAAAGATTTTTTTAATGCCTACATACTTTTAGCGGTTGATAGCTTAAGAAAAAGTGATTTCAAAAAAGCTGATAAATACTTAATTCAAAGTTTAAAATTTCAAGATCAGAGAAAATTTAACATGGTAATTTCTGAAACTTTGAGACAATATATTTACACTTTTAAATATAAAAAATTCGCACCTGATAAAGAAAATTTTGGAAATTTATCTTTAATATCTCAGACATTTCAAAGCTGCTACCTGCAGCAAAATAGTACAGGATCATTTTTTTTAAATCTGATTAATAATCAACAGGGAGATTATTCTAGATATATATTTTTCTATATTAATTACTTGATAGAAAATAAAAAAATAGAAAAAGCTAAGACAGTTGCTGGACAGCTTGAGTATATTAATTCTACACTTTTATTATCTCAAAGTAAAAGCTGGGTAGATAATAATAAATTTAAAGAATTTAGTAAAATTTTTTCATGCAGTAATCACAATGATGTTGTTGGTGAATTCTTATTTTTAATTTCAAATCTTTATTCATCTCAAAATGACTTTGAGAAATCTAACTTTTACTTAAATTTATCAAATTATTTAAATCCAAAATTCACATTCAATTTGTCACTTGTAGCTGAAAATTTTTATCTGAATAAAGAATATGATAAAGTTAAAAAAATTTTAAAAAACTTTGATAAAAATGATAATTTTTATTATTGGTTTAGAGTTAAAAAAGAAGCCCAAATAATTATTAAAGAGCAAGGTTATGAAGATGGAATAGATTTTATAAGCTCAAAGTTTAATAAGATTAATAATCCAAATTTAAAGATAGTTTTTGATGTTGCAAACTTTTATAAGAATTCAAAAAAGTATGAAAAAGCAATAGATTATTATACCCAGATCATCTCATCTTTAACTAATGACTCGGATATAAAGTCAGATTTATTGTATAGACGGGGTGGAAGCTATGAAAGATTAGGTAACTACAAAAAATCAGATGAAGACTTGCTACACTCTTTGAGAATTAACCCAAATAATGCATATGTTCTTAATTATTTAGCATACTCATGGTTAGAGCGTGATTATAAAGTTGATGAAGCTTTTCAAATGTTGGAAAAAGCATACACGTTTAAAAGCAATGATCCCTACATTATAGATTCAATAGGTTGGGCTTATTATTTGATAGACAATTATGTTGAGGCAGAAAAGTATTTAAAAAGAGCAGTAGAATTAATGCCAGATGATCCAACGGTTAATGATCATTACGGAGATATTTTATGGTGCTTGAATCGAAAGATTCAGGCAAGATATTTTTGGAATAATGTTTTAAGTTTTAATGATGCCGATGAAAATATGAGAAAAAATATTAATATTAAAATGATAGAAGGTCTAAAGAATCTTTAGATGAGTGTTATTCAGGTTAAATCATATGCTAAAATTAATTTAGCACTAAACGTTACGGGTAAAATAGCCAAATTACATAAAATTGAAAGTATTGTTTCATTCATTAGTTTGTATGATTTAATTTTTATTAAAAGGATTAAAGCCTCACAACATAAAATTTTTTTTAGTGGAAACTTTTCTAAAAATATAAGCAACAATAATACTGTTGAAAGACTTTTAAAAATTCTTGATAAAAATAAATTATTAAAAGATAGAAAATTTGAAATCAAAATTAAAAAAAATATTCCACAAAAAGCGGGACTTGGCGGAGGATCAATGAATGCAGCAAATATTTTAAATATTCTAATTAAAAAAAAGTTAATAAAAATTAACCAGAAAAAAATTCTAAGTATTTCTAGTTCAATTGGATCTGATGTAATTTTAGGACTTAAGTCAACCAGCGCTATATTAACATCAAATAATATTGTTAAAAATTTTTTTAAGTGTCCTAAATTTTATACTCTTTTAGTTAGACCAAATTTTGGTTGCTCAACAAAGAAAATTTATTCAGGTGTGAGGAAATTTACAAAATCAAAATTTGATAATCCTAAAAAATCTATGTTTAGTTCTGAATATTTGCTGAAACAGGAGAATGCCTTAGAAGGCATCGCTTTTTCCAAATACCCTAAACTTAAAAAAATTAAGTCTTTTTTAGAAAATTTGAAGGATCCAATATTTGTAAGGATGACCGGTTCTGGCTCTGTAATAGTTGCATATTATCAGTCAAAACAAGATTGTGAAATGGCTAAATTTGAATTTAAAAGAAAATTTAAAAATTATTGGTGCAATACATCAAAAACTATATAAATTTTATTTTTTGTGCTATACGAAATTAATATTGGGGCGTAGCCAAGTGGTAAGGCACTGGTTTTTGGTACCGGCATCCTAGGTTCGAATCCTAGCGCCCCAGCCATTTATGGATAATTTATTAGATAAAATTTTTTTTAGATCAAGAAATCTTGATTATATCGGTCAAAAACTTAAAGGTTTAACTAACCAAACACCTGCAAATAAAATTTTTGAAGCAATCAGTAGCTACTCAGAAAGTAGTGAGGTCAGATATGTGGGTGGATGTATCAGGAAAGTTATAAAAAAAGAAACGATTGACGATATTGATCTGGCAACAAATTTAAAACCTAATGAAGTTTGTGAGGCTTTAAAAAATAAAAATATTAATTTTTATGAAACTGGAATTGAACATGGAACAATAACTGCAATAATAGATGGGTACAAATATGAAATTACCTCACTAAGGAAAGATGTAAAAACAGATGGAAGACATGCAAAAGTAGAATTTTCTTTAGATTGGAAGGAGGATGCTGAAAGGAGAGATTTTTCAATAAATTCAATTTATTCAGATGGGGATGGCAATTTATTTGATCCCAATAATGGAAAAAAAGATTTAGAGGATGGTATCATTAATTTTATTGGTGATACAGAGTGTAGAATAAAAGAAGATTATCTAAGAATACTCAGATATATTCGTTTCTTTCTCAATTATTCAAATCACAAACATAAACCTGAAATTATTAAAATAATAAAAATAAATATTAGTGGAATATCTAAATTATCAAGTGAGAGATTATTGGATGAATTTAAAAAATTAACAAAATCTAATAGTTTTATAAAATTATTTAAAGATAAATTTAGTTTGGAACTAATAGAAATTATTTTTCCACAATTGAAAAATTTAGAAAGATTCAAAAAACTCAACGTTTATGCTCATGATAATTTACTTAAGATTGATTTTATTTTTTTACTATCTCTTATGATAGTTGATGAAACTGACAATACTGAATATTTTTTATATAAATTTAACATATCCAAGAAAAATCAAAAAAGATTGAGATTAATTGATCTATTTTATAAAGAAAAAATTGATATCAAGAACTTAAATGAAAAAAATCTTAATAAGATTCTTTATTATAATGATAGACAGGCTGTCTTAGATATTATTAATTTCAAAATATTTACATCAAATAAAGTTGAAAAAAAATTAATTAAATTACTAGAGGTTTATAAAGATAAAGTAATCCCAATTATGCCAATTACAGCCAATATGCTTATGACTAAGCACAATGTTGCTGAGGGCAAAATATTAGGTGATACATTGAAAATGATTGAAGAAATATGGATCAATAACGGTTTTAAAGTTTCTGATAAGGAAATTAAAAAAATTACTAAAGGTTAAATATATTTGACATCTTTAATTTCAAAATTCTTAACTCCAGCAGGAGTGGTTATTTCCACTAAATCACTTTTATTTTTACCAATTAAGCCTTTTCCGATAGGAGAGCGGAAAAAGATTCGTTTTTTTTTTAAGTCAGCCTCATCTTTTCCAACTATTTTATAACTAATTTTTTCTTCATTATCCAAATTCATCAAAAAAACAGTAGAACCAAAAATTACTTTTCCATCATTATTTAGCTTTGTAACATCGATAACATTAGCTCTAGCAATAATATCATTAATTCCAGTTATTCTACCTTCGCTGTGAGATTGCTCCTCTTTTGCAGCATGGTATTCTGCATTTTCTTTAAGATCTCCATGTGATCTTGCTTCTGCTATTGCAGCAACTATTTCTGGTCTCTTTTTTTCTTTTAAAAAAACTAATTCTTCTTTTAATTTATTTAGGCCGTTTAATGTAATTGGTTCTTTATCCATTTTTTATTTCCATTTTGCAATTGGTGGTAGTGACATTAATATTCCCTCAACGTTTCCACCCGTTTGTAACCCAAACTTTGTACCTCGATCATACAATAAATTAAATTCTGCATATCGACCTCTTTTAATATACTGCATCTCTTTATCTTTTAAAGTCCATTTTTTTTTAATTTTTCTTTCAATTATATCATTAAATATCATTTGAAACGTAACACCCGCATCTCTTACAAACTTAAAATCATTTTCAAAATTATCTTTTTTATAATCAAAAAAAATTCCACCAATTCCTCTAGCTTCATTCCGATGTGGTAGATAAAAATATTCATCACACAATTTTTTATATTTTTTGTAATAGCTTTTATTGTGCCGATCACACATTATTTTTAAAGTTTTGTGAAATTTATTTTTTTCTACATCATCTTTTATTGAAGGTGTAACATCCATGCCACCTCCAAACCAATTTTGTGTTGTGCAAATATATCTAGTATTAAAATGCATGGCTGGAATATTTGGATTTTGCATATGCATTACTATCGATATACCTGATGCCCAAAATCTAGGATCTTTACTGGCGCCTGGAATATTTTTTTGAAATTTTTTAGGGAATTTTCCATAAACTTTTGAAAAATTTACACCTACTTTTTCAAAAACTTTTCCATCTTTCAGAATTCTATATTCACCACCACCTTCATCTCTTATTTTATTTCTATTCCAGGTGGTTGTTTTGAAATTTATTTTATTTTTTTCTATTTTGCTAATATCATTACAAATTGCATCCCGAAGCAATTTAAACCAATTACTAGTTAGATCTTTTTTAATTACTGTATTCATTTTTAAATTAATTTTGTTTGTCTTAAACTTTCAGCTAAAATAATAGCAACAGATGAAGCTATATTAAGTGACCTCATTTTATTTTCCATAGGTATCTTTAAACGGCTTCTTATTTTTTGGTGTACATTCTTAGGAACTCCAGCACTCTCTCGACCAAATAATATTGTATCATTTTTTTCAAATTTAAATTTTGTATAGGATATCGACGCTTTAGTAGTCATCAATATAATTCTTTGATTCTTTTTAGCTTCAAAAAATTTTTCAGAACTCTGATGTACCTCAATTTTACCCCAATCCATGTAGTCCATCACCACTCTTGTGAACCGTTTATCACTCAAAAGAAAACCACAAGGTTCGATAATTTCTAATTTTGCACCCAAACAGGCACAAGTTCTAATTATTGCTGCTGTATTTTGAGGAATATCAGGTTCATACAATGCAATTTTTGGTCTATGGTCCATAATTATGTGTCATTCTTTCAGTAGAAAAAAAACTATTATCTTATAAGAAGTCATATATTAAATAATTTTTTAAGAATAATATTTAAAAAAATGCCAGAAAAAATGCCAGAAAAAAAGCCAAAAAGAAGAGAATTTTTATTTACAGCCACATATGCTGTTGGAGCGGTAGGGGTTGGGGCAGTTGTTTGGCCATTAGTTGATCAAATGAATCCTGATGCTTCGGTAAAAGCACTAGCAAGCACAGAGGTTGATGTAAGTTCAGTTAAACCTGGAAATACAATAACTATACTTTGGAGAGGTAAGCCAGTTTTTATTAGAAGAAGAACTCAGGATGAAATTATGGAAGCAAGATCTGTTAAAATGGAAGATTTAAAACACCCAGAGAAAGATGAGGATCGAGCAAAAGACCCTGAATGGTTAGTGATGCTTGGTGTTTGCACTCACTTAGGGTGCGTTCCCTTGAATGATAAAGGTGATTATGATGGATGGTTCTGTCCCTGCCATGGTTCTCATTATGATATTTCTGGTAGAATTAGAAAAGGCCCTGCGCCATTAAATATGGAAGTTCCTAAATATGAATTTGTTAACGCCAATACAATTAAAATTGGATAAATTATATGAGTGATCACGAATACGTACCTTCATCAAAATTTGGGAAATGGTTTAACGATAGATTGCCATTACTTTCGCTGGCAAGTCATTTAACTGATTATCCAACTCCAAAAAATTTAAATTATTGGTGGACATTTGGAGGAATTTTAACTTTTTGTTTAATAACTCAAATTGTTACCGGCTTAACTCTTGCAATGCATTACATAGCACATGCAGATATGGCTTTTGAAAGTGTTGAACATATTATGAGAGATGTAAATTATGGTTGGTTAATAAGATACATACATGCAAATGGTGCTTCAATGTTTTTTTTAGCAGTTTACATTCATATCTTTAGATCTTTATTTTATGGATCTTATAAATCTCCAAGAGAGATTATCTGGATCATTGGAATAATTATCTATCTATTAATGATGGCAGCTGCATTCATGGGTTATGTTTTGCCTTGGGGACAAATGAGTTTTTGGGGAGCAACTGTTATAACAAATCTTTTCAGTGCAATACCACTAGTGGGGGAGGGAATTGTAAACTGGTTGTGGGGCGGCTATTCAGTTGATAATCCAACCTTGACTAGATTTTTTACTCTGCATTATTTGATACCTTTTCTAATTTTGGGACTTGTTGTTTTGCATATTTGGGCGTTACATATTCCTGGAAATAATAATCCTATTGGAATAGATGTTAAAAAACCCTCAAAAGATACGGTACCATTTCATCCATATATTGTAATTAAAGATGCCTTTGCATTATTAATGTTCACAATAGTTTTTGCTTTTTTTGTTTTTTATTCACCAAATATTTTGGGACATGCTGATAATTATATTGAAGCAAACCCATTGGTTACACCAGCTCACATTGTGCCTGAGTGGTATTTATTACCATTCTATGCGATTCTAAGGTCAGTACCTGATAAACTTCTTGGTGTTGTTGCGATGTTGTCAGCTATTTTAATTTTAGCTGCATTACCTTGGTTAGATACATCCAAGATAAGATCTGCTGTATTTAGACCTTTATATAAACAGTTCTACTGGATACTCGTAGCAGATGTTTTGATTCTAGGTTATGTAGGCGCAATGCCAGCAGAAGGGCTTTATTTGTTAATTGCGAGAGTGGCAACAGCCTATTATTTTGTACATTTTTTATTTATTCTTCCAATCTTAGGGTTTAAAGAAAAAACCATTCCTGTTCCTTTAAGTATTACAGAGCCAGTACTTGGAGGTATGCCTAATTTAGCAACTGTTAAGCAAAAAGAAAGCTTGAAAAAATAAAGTGAAAAATTTTATAAAGTCATTTTTTATTGTAACATTTCTTTTGTGCACATCCGCTCAAGTTATTGCTGCTGAAAAAGTTGAACTTTTAAAAACTGATTGGAGCTTTAAGGGTCTTTTAGGAAAATTTGATAGGGGATCACTTCAAAGAGGATATCAAGTTTATACAGAGGTATGCTCTTCCTGTCACTCAATGAAATATTTGAGTTATAGAAATTTAGGGGAAAAAGGTGGGCCTGAATTTTCAGAAGCTGAAGTTAAGGCAATTGCTGCATCTTTTGAAGTTACTGATGGACCCAATGCAGATGGTGAAATGTTTGAAAGACCAGGAAAATTATCTGATAAATTTGTAAAGCCCTATGATAATGTTAAGGCCGCCCAAGCTGCTAATGGTGGTGCGTATCCACCAGACATGTCTGTTTTAGCCAAAGCAAGGAGTGGTGGAGTTGATTATATTTATTCTCTCCTACAAGGTTATGAGGGTATACCAAGTGGAATGATTTTAGATGAAGGTGTTCATTATAATAAATATATGTATGGAAATAAGATTAAGATGGCAAGTCCACTTTCTGATGGCATAGTTGAATATGGAGATGGAACAGAAGCAACAGTTGAGCAAATGTCAAAAGATATAACAACATTTTTAATGTGGGCTGCAGAACCTCATTTAGAGTCTAGGCATCAAATGGGTTTTAAAGCAATTATATATTTAATTATTTTAACTATCTTAGTTTATTTTAGTATGAAAAAAATCTGGTCACGTGTTGAATCTGAAGTTTAATATATCACCATCTTTTACTATATACTCTTTACCTTCTAGTCTCATTTTGCCATTAGTTTTTGAATTAACCCACCCATCATTAGCAACAAAATCTTCATAAGAAATTGTTTCAGCTCTAATAAAGCCTTTTTCAAAATCAGTGTGTATTTCACCAGCAGCTTTGGGAGCTGTGCAGTTCTTTTGAATAGTCCATGCTCTAGTTTCTTCGGGTCCTGACGTGAAGTAAGTATCTAATTCTAAAATTTTATAACCTTTTTGGATTAACATGTTTAATCCCGTTTCTTTAAGGCCAATCATTTCCATATAATTTTTTCTTTCTTCAGAATCCAGTTCATTAATTTGATTTTCTATATCAGCAGATACAACTAATGTGTTTTCTTCACCAAATTTTTCTATAAAACTTTTTGTGTAATGATTTCCTTCCTTAACACTTTGCTCATCCAAGTTACAAACAAAAATTTTTGGTTTAATTGAGAGTAAACCACTTTGGTTGAGTAGTTTACTTTCAAACTGAGATTTTAAAATTGATATATCTTTATCATTATTAATACAGTCCTGAGCAATTTCTAGTATTTTTAATTGCTCTTCATCTACATTTTTTTTATTACTTTTTTCAAGTCTTTTTTGAATAGATTCTAAGTCTGCTAACATCATTTCAGTTTCAATAATCTCAAGATCTCTAATAGGATCCACAGTGAGATTAACATTTTGAATATCATCAGAGTCAAAACATCTAATCATATGAATTATTGCATCCACTTCCCTAATGTGTGAAAGAAATTTATTCCCCAATCCTTCTCCCTTGGATGCACCCTTCACAAGACCTGCAATATCAACAAATGAAATTGTTGTATTTATAATTTTTTTAGATTTTGAAACT
>Ga0114997_10002936_pt1 | contig 13545 bp, 14 predicted proteins | sample ArcticOcean_MG_C_2_FD_87045 | JGI IMG/M metagenome (GOLD analysis project Ga0114997, IMG submission 87045) | Marine microbial communities from western Arctic Ocean - ArcticOcean_MG_CB4_136 | ecosystem: Environmental > Aquatic > Marine > Oceanic | place: Arctic Ocean: Canada Basin | collected... | reverse complement strand
ATTGTTCTTTAATAAAAAGTGAGGATATACTATTATAACAATTGAATTACAACACTTAAAACCACAATAAAATTTAGATATTTAAATGTTTTCTGTTATTTTTCCAGGTCAAGGCTCACAATTAGTTGGAATGGGCAAAGACTTACATGATAAATATAGCTTAGTTCAGGATTTATTCCAAGAAGCTGATGATACTCTTGGATTTTCTTTATCAAACCTTATTCTAAATGGACCTAAAGAAGACCTGGACTTAACTGAAAATACTCAGCCTGCTATATTTTTAATAAGTTACTCAATATTTAGACTAATTAAAGAAGAATTTAATATTAACCTAAATAAAGCAAATTTTTTTGCAGGACATTCCTTGGGTGAATATTCAGCATTAGCTTTAGCAGGAGCATTATCATTTTCTGATACTTTAAAAATATTAAAAATTAGAGGAAATGTCATGCAAAGCTCAGTCCCAAAAGGAGTAGGTGGAATGGTTGCTATTTTAGGTTCTGAAATTGAAATAATAGAAAATTTTATTAGTGAAAATAAAAAAAAATATGAATGTTATATTGCAAACGATAATTCTGTAGGTCAAATAGTGTTAAGTGGCAATATAGAAGATCTAGAAAAAATGATGATTGATTTAAAATCAGCAAATATTAAAAATATTAAACTCCCCGTAAGTGCTCCATTTCACTGTAAATTAATGAACAAAGCAACAATTATAATGAATGCAGAGATTGCAAAATTGAATTTTGAAGAACCTAAAAATACTTTGATTTCAAACGTAACAGGAAAAGAAATATCTAACTCAAATGAATTAAAAAACTTACTAGTGAAGCAAATTGAAAGTAGAGTTCGCTGGAGGGAAAGTGTTTTGCTGATGATTGATAAAGGGATTAGTCAATTTATAGAAATAGGGCCTGGTAAAGTTCTATCTGGCTTAATTAAGAGAATTGATAAAAATGTTAAAGTTAGTGCAATAAATACAGAAGAAGATATAAAATTAATTAATATTAATGAATAGTTTAAAAAATAAAAATTTTATAATTACAGGTGCTTCAGGAGGTATTGGTAGTTCAATAGTTGAAAAACTATACGATAATGGTGTTAATATTTTAGCCACAGGAACAAGAGTGGAAAAATTAGAAGAATTAAAAAAAAAATTTAGCAATATTAAAATACTTCAGTTTGATATTTCTCAACACGAAAAAATCGAAAATTTTATAAATAATGCAACTGAATTGTTGGGTGGATCACTTGATTGCATAGTTAACAACGCAGGCATTACAAAAGATAATTTAACAATTAGAATGAGCCTAGAAGAGTGGACAAAAGTTATAGATATTAATTTAACATCAACGTTTTTAATGTGCAAACACTCTATAAAAAAAATGCTAAAAAATAAATCTGGAAAAATTATTAATATAACCTCAGTAGTGGGGCATACAGGAAATGCTGGACAAGCAAACTATACAGCTTCAAAAGCAGGTATTGTTGCTATGTCCAAAAGTCTCGCAATTGAGTACGCAAAAAAAAATATAAATGTGAACTGCATATCTCCAGGTTTTATAAGTACCGCAATGACAGATAAAATTGACGAAAAACACAAAGAGGCGATAATAGCTAAAATTCCATCTAATAGACTAGGTAAACCTGAGGATATAGCGAATGCAGTTACTTTTTTAAGTTCTGATCAAGCAGCTTACATTAATGGAGAAACATTACATGTCAACGGAGGCATGTATTTGGGTTGACAAAATTGCTTTTTGAACTATTAACGAAATATAACAAAAAGGAACATTATGTCAGAAGATATTTCAAGTAAGGTTAAAAAAATTGTAGCAGATCACTTAGGTATAGATGAAGCAAAAGTACAAAATGACTCAAGCTTTATAGATGACCTTGGAGCAGATAGTTTAGACACCGTCGAATTAGTGATGGCTTTTGAAGAAGAATTTGGCTCAGAAATTTCAGATAGTGAAGCAGAAAAAATTCTAACCGTGGGTGATGCTGTTAACTTTATATCAGGCAAAGCAAACTAGATTATTTTAATGTCTGCTAAAGAAGATGGGATAATGGTGATTTTATCATCCCCTTCTGGGGCAGGTAAAACCACTTTAGTAAAACTTCTATCTAAGAACAAAAACTTTTATATATCCATATCTCACACGACACGAAAGCCAAGGCTTCACGAAGTGATGGATAAAGATTACTATTTTGTAAACCAGGAAAAGTTTGAAAATTTAATTAAAAATGAGGAGTTTTTAGAGTATGCAAAAGTTTTTAATCACTTTTATGGAACAACCAGAACAGCAGTTATAGAAAAATTAGAAAAAAGTGAAAACGTAATTTTTGATATTGACTGGCAAGGTGCTGATCAAATAAAAAATAAAAAATTAAATTATAAATTAGTCACTTTTTTTATTTTACCTCCAAGCAAAGAAGTTTTATTTGAAAGATTATCTAATAGGGACATGAAAGATAAATTAATTGTAGAAGAAAGAATGAAAGAATTTAGTAGAGATGTATTGCATTGGATCAACTACGATTATGTAATTGTAAATGACAACCTTGATGAATGTTACTCTAAGATCAGCAATTTAATAGATGCTGAGATTAATAATGGATCAAAAGATTATGATAAAGAATATATTAGAAAGCATGTTAATAAACTAACGTCTTAAACTCTCATACTCCTTAGCAAGCTTAAAATACATTTCGGCTTCTAAATTTTGTGGTCGAAGATTAAGGTCAATATTAAATTTTTCTGAAACTTCTTTTGCATTTTTAAATATTTGGTTAAATGGTTTTTTAAGCATTTTTCTTCTTTGACTAAAAAAAACTCTTGTTATCATTTCAAGGTTTTTAGCATCCATCAATTCAAAAAAATTATCTCTTGGTGTAAATAATAGCAATGAACTATCAACTTTAGGCCTAGGGGAAAAACTTTCAGGCTTTATATCCATTATTTTTTTTATATTTAATTTCCAGCTAGATAAAATAGATAATCTACCGTATTTTGAGGTATTAGATTTAGCGATGATTCTATCGGCAACTTCTTTTTGAAACATTAACACTAAGCTTTCAAACCAAAATTTTTTACCTAAGTTTGTTATCCATGTCGAAAGTATTTCAGTAGAAATATTATAGGGAAGATTTCCAAAAACAGTTAATTTATTGTTAGAGATTTTATTTTCAGCTACTTTTAAAATATCTTCATTGATAATGTTGACTTTATCTCCAAACTTGTCTTCTAGTAATATGGTTAAATCATCATCTTTTTCTACAACATAAACTTTTTGAGGATTTTTTTTTAAAATATATGTTGTTAAATTTCCACTACCTGGGCCAATTTCTAAAATCTCTTTGTTTGAAACTTTAACAGTATCAACAATTTTTTCGAGTACAAAACGATCTATTAGAAAATTTTGACCCAAGCTTTTTTTTTTTTTAACAGTCACTTATTTATCTAAGTATTTAAAAGCTTCAATTAAACTTTGTGGATTTGATAATTTTTTACCCAACATCGAAGTATTTGGACCATGATCCGGAGAAATTCTTATAAAAGGCAACCCTAAAGTGATATTGATTGCATTAAAACCAAACAGAGTTTTAATTGGAGTTAGTACTTGATCGTGATACATGCCGATAATCACATCAAATTTCTTGGACTGCTCTTTCATGAAAATAGTATCAGCTGCAAATGGACCATCAACTTTATAATTTTTTTTTTGTAACTCTTTAATAGCAGGATTAATTATATTTTCATCCTCACTTGTTTTGTAATTACTCTCACAATGTGGATTTAACCCTGTGATAGCTATTATCGGCTTTCTATTAAATCTTTTTTTATAAAAGGAATTAATAAGTTTGACGTGATTTTTAATCTTATTTTTTGTGATATTTTTAGGGACATCTTTTAGTGGTAGATGCGTAGTAATTGGACTAACAGATAACTTTTTATTATAAATTAACATTGCAACTTTATCATTTTTATTCACTTTATTTGCCAGATATTCTGTTATTCCTAAAAATCTACTATTCAAAAAATGTCTTTTTGAAATTGGACCATTAATTAATGCGCAACATTTTTTTTTGTTAATCAGCTCAATAGCTATTTCAAAGCTTTTTTTAATGTATGAATTTGATTTATTAGTAATTTTATCAAAAGGGTTTTTAAAATTAAAATTAACATCAATTATATTAATTTTATCATTATTAAGTTGTTCTAATTTTGATAAATCTTTTTTTACAAGATTAATTTTGTGATGAAATCCTAACTTATTCATTTGTTCAGTGATTAACTTAATTGAACCAACTAAAATTACTGGTTTAGAAAATTTTTTAAAGAATTTAGCTTTAAAAGTTTTAAAAAAAATTTCAGAGAAAACACTGAAAGGTTCACCCATCACTACAACAATAGGTTTAATTTTGTTCATATGTTAAAGTATCTTTTATTTTATTAAAATAGATTAATGAGAAATTATTCAGTTGCCTATCAGTTTCAAACCTTACACCTTTATTATATTCATCTGTAAAATTAATCTCTTTATCTTGGAACTTTTTTTCATTAATCTTTAAAATAATTTTGGCGCCTGGAATATCTAGTGGTTGTGTTAAATCACCTTTTTTTAAAGAACCAAGTTCATTTCTAATTAAATCTGATAATTGACTTTCATTTACCCAACCCAATAAGCCAGATTCATTCTTTGAGTCAGATTCGCTATACAAGTAAGCAGTTTTGCTAAATCCTAATTCATCTATACTATCTTTTAATTTTTCGTACTTTTGATTAAATTCAGTTACATTTGCAGCGCTGAATAAAATTTCAGATAAATTATAAGCCAATTGTTTTTGTGAATTTTGTTTAATTTTTTGCTTAATTTGTTGTTCATTAATTTTAATTTTATCTCGATATTTATCATATATTAACTGATTCCATGCTGCTTCTATTTCTATTTTTTTATAAACCGTGTCTATTGTTAAATCAAATTGATATAGATATTTTTCAAATTCTTCCTCATCATTTATTCCTATTCTTTGATAGACAGCCTTTATAACATTCTTTAAATTATCATTTTCTTTCCAATCTAGTTTGTAATATTTTTTAATTTCATTTTTTTTAATTAACTCTTTGATAACCGAATCTTTTGCAGAAGATAAAAGTTTTTGTTTATCCAAATCTTGCAATTGTTTATTTAGTGCAGTTAAATATCTATATTCATTTTCTACATCTATATTTGTTATTATTTGATTATTAATTTTTGCAATTATTTTTACTTCCTGACTCATTAAAGCCAAATTTAATTGTTGTAAATTTATTGCTAAAAAAACAATCATTATGAATATAAAATTTTTAAATTTCATTAATTTTTTGGTATAAGATTTTCAGTTTGTGTTCCACCAAGTGGGATTAAAGTAAGATTGAAAAATAGTTGCTCATATGGTTTAGTAGTATCATTATTATCATAATATTCCTTATTGTACTGTATTGAAGCTGTTAGACAGTCATTTTTATATTCATAGATTAAATTATAATATTCAGTTAGATCGATTTGTTTATTCCTTCTTGTTGAAAATTGAATACTATAATTTTCATCAAACATATATTTTGATTTGCTTGTAATATAACTTTTTTTACCAATTACATTGTTTTCTTCATAAAAATCAAATGTAGTAATAAAATTATTTGCACTTAATTTAGACTGTATAGAGTGTCGATTAATAGTATCCAAAGTACTGTCTAAAGAGTAGTTGTAATCAAGACTTAAAATTGAAAAAGGCTTATAAAAAACTTCCCCTATAATGTCTGATTTTTTCTCGCCCAAAGTACTTACTGTAGCTAAATTGCTATTTTTCTCTCCCCTTAAAACTGTAGCAGCACTTAGGCCAAAAATCTTATCTTGTGTAAGATCTAGTTTTTCAAACTCTAATCCCAGTGTAATTGATGATCCACCCTCAATACTTTCACTATTACCAATTCTATTTAAATCAAATATGTTTTCTTTAGTGAGGTATCTTAAATCATCTTTAATATTTTTAGTTTTATTTGGACTATATCTAGCTGAAATTTTTGGTGTAATAGATTTTGTAAAGTTTTTTTCATATCTTTTTAGTGGTAATGATATGTCATAAGCAATAATTGATAATAATTCAGATTGAGTATCTTTTTTAAATTTTGAGGAATTACTTCCTTCAGAATTAACATTTTTTAATAAAGCTGTAACCTGATTCTCAAATCCACTGCTGGAAATGTATTCCTGACTATTAATTAAAAAATCATTTACTTGAACTGTTTCGCTAATATTCGTTTTAAATATTCTCTTATTACCTGTTGAAATTATATCTAAACTATCAATTATAGGACCATTTATTGGAATATCCTTACTTAATGTGTAGTAAGGAAATACAAATTCATATCGATCACTGTTCACTTTTCCAAGAGTCTCATATGACTCGAACGAAAGGTCAATGCTATAATCATTTTTAATACCAGAGAAATTTAAATTAGATTCTAGAACTTCTGTATTATTGACTATAGAGTTTCTTCCTCCATCTAATGAATAGGCTTTTAAGTATCCGTCATTAGATGTTTTTTCTAACTTCAAATTAATAAAACTTTCATCAAAACTTGAAAAATCTAAATTAATTAGTGAATTAGAAAAAAAATGAGTTTTTCTTCCATTATCTGAATCTTTTTCACTCTTATTTATACTAAAATCAAAAGTGCTAGATGAATTTTTTGTAATTTTTCTATATTCTGACTGTAATAAAAATTCTTCTGGAGAAAAAATTCTTGGTCTAAATGTTAAATCAGAATCATCTGAAATTACATGAAAATAGGGAATATTAATAGATGTACCAAGGAGTCTTGAATCACCGAATTTAGGCTTTAAAAAACCTGATTGTCTTTTTACAGATGGATCTGGATGAAAAAATTTTGGAAAATAAAGAATAGGAACATCATAAATTTTCAGCCATGCATTTTTATAGTTAATTTGTTTTTTTTTTTTGTCATGGATTATTTCTTCAGAATATATTGTCCAAGGTGGACAATCATCAGTTTGTTTACAAGAAGTAAAAACACCTTTTTTTATTATGGTTTTTCTATTTCCAAAATAGATTGATTTCCCCACAAGTCTGGGTTCACTATCTGGGTTTTCAAATCCTTTAGAGGTTAAATTTAGAACTATGTCTTTTCCTATTAATAGTTTTTCTTTTAATTTGACCATTCCATCTTCTAAAAAATAATCGTTACTCTCACTGTCAAATAATTGAATTTTTTTTCCTCTTAAAACTTCCTTTTCTAAAAAATATGTGAACTGCTCTAATTCAATCTTATTTTTAAAATTATCTGTTACTAGTGTCAATGAATTCGATGAAATTTCTTCTTCCACGTATTTATAGTTTAAATTTTTTGTTTTGATAAAATATTTGTTATTAATATTAATATTAGTCAAACCATAGGAGGTTATATTTTTTTCAACTTCTTTATAATGAATAACTTCAGAGCGCAATGTAGTATTGTTTTTCTTATTAAATACTTTTGCCTTTCCAGAAGCAATCAACAAACCTTTTTCTTTGTTATATTTAAATTGATCAGCATAAATTTCAATTCCATCCTCTGTTTTAGCTGCTGCCTCACCAATACCAATTATAATATTCCCCCCTTCTAGAGTTTGAATTTCTGTTGCCTCAAGTAGAACTTGATCGGCACTAACTATTTTAAAATATGTAAAAAATAATATTAAAATTAAATATAAAAAAAATTTATTTTTCATTTATTCTCACAAGCCCTACTGAAGAAATTATAGTTAGAATTAACACTGGAAACCAAACTGAAAGTATCAGAGGTATTCTGTTATTTGAACCTAATAGTGCAGAAAAGTGACTAATATAATAAATTATAACAGATAGAAAAATTCCAATAAATATATGAAGCATAATATTTTTTTGATACTTTATATTCATCATTAAAATACCTGAAATTAAAGTCATTATGGTTAACAGAAAAGGAAAACTATATATTTTGTGTATCTGTATATCAATATCATTTGTAGAATATCCAATTAACTTATAATCTTTTTTTAACTTTATTAATTCAAAAAAAGTTAAGGATGATAAATTAGAAAAAAGACTGTTAATTTTATCTAAATCAAAATTTGAAAAAAAAGTAGTTTTCCTTAATCTTTCTGTATTATTATCTTTATCTGAAATAGTTGCATTATATAGAATCCAATCTTTATCAACTATATTAATTTTTTCTGCAATTGAGTTTTTTTGGACTTGGAACCTATTATTGAATTCAGTTATTGATGCGTTTAGTAGAAATTCACCCATAATTTTATCAGCATTAACAATAGTTATTTTATCACCCATAATATCTCTAATCCATAGACCATTTTCAGTGATTACTGCTAAATACTTATTATCGTTGGAGTAGTTATTTTTTATTAATAGATATTGGTTTTTTAAAATAGAGGAAAAGCTATAAAAAAAAATAACTATAATTATTCCCAAAAAAAATGAAATAAATGATAAAAATTTTAATATATCTAAATTGCTTAACCCAAAACCCTTGAGTGTAAACAATTCTTTACTTTCGATTATTTCAATAAAAAAAAATTGAGTAGAGATTAGAAATATAAAAGGAAAAACTTCATAAAGTAATGCAGGTGTATTAAGAAATGTTAATAAGATAGGTAAGTAAAAATTATTATCAGAATTTTTTAGAAAAGTAATTTCTTCAATTAAATTCATTATAAAAACTAGAGCAAAAAAAATAGAAGATATTATAATCACCTTTTTAAAAAACATTCTGAAAAGGTATAATTTATGAATTTTCATTTAAGATTTATTTTGTGAATTATGAATTAGATAAATATATATAGGTATAAATATAAATATAGGAGTTCCAATATATAAAAGAGTACTCTGATCGTTCAACGAAGAGTATTTTAGCGATATCTCAGATAAAATTACTATAAAAACTCCTATTATAAATATAAAGCTATTAATTAAAAAATATTTTTTATTATCTTTAGATCTCAGAATAACTAGTGATGAAATAAGTCCTATTAAAATTATGTAGATAGGAGAGTAAAACCTTTTAAACAACTCTTCTTTAATTATATTTTTTGATTCAAAATTACAACCCAGATATAAGACATTAATTTTTTGTAAAACAAGGTTTTTTTTAAGTTCATAATTAATTTTGTTAAAACACTTTAATAATTTTTTTGAACTATTTTCTTGTATTTTAGGGTGAGAAATAGTGTTAGATGAATATTTAGATAAATCAAATTGAAATTCTGAAAAATTAATTATTTTTTGACTTTTATTAGAATGGTTAATAATTTTTCCGTTGTATAATGATAAGCTTTTATTTAAACCGTTATTTAATATTTTTCCGTCTTCTGCTACAATAATTTGAAATTCGTTGTTACTGATTCTATCTTTAAGCATAATTTTTTTTAACATATCTCCATTTTTTTCTTCAACAAAAATTGTTAGATTAGAAACAGCATCAATAAATTTTTTTTCTTTAATTATACTGGTAAACAAATCAACATTTGAATTTCTAAAAAAAGATCTAGCTTTGTCTAGGCTATAGGGAACAAAAAAAGATGTAAGAGATAATTGTAAAAAAAAATATAATACAGATATTTTTAATATTGTATTTGTAAATTTTATTTTGTTTATGCCAAGTAACCAAAAAATAATTAATTCATTATTTATCTCATATTTAACAAATATGTTGATTAAAGATATTAGAAAAACAAAAGGTAAAATTTTACTTATTATTTTTGGTAAATTAAAAATTGTATATAAAAAATATATTTTAAAGCTGTGACCATCTTCAGCAATAATATCTAGGAAATTAACAGCCTGTACAACCCATATAACTGCCGCTGTACTTAGGATTGCAATAAAAAAAAATATATTTATATCAGATATTAGTTTTTTAAAAATTAATTTTTTCATTGAAATATGATAATTTTTTACCTATATAACACTCATCTCAGGCTGTGTGTATTTAAAATTTATGACTATTAAAATTAATTATTCAAATAAGGTAAATGGTAAATCTTCAACTAATCTTGTCTTATTTACTGAAGAAAATTTCAATATTAATGGTTTAAAAAAACACCTTTCCAATGTGGAATTTTCCTACATAAATGACTTATTAAAGAATAGTGATTTAAAAAAGAATTTACTTTTTTTTGAAGTTAATTCTAAGAAAACAATATTTTTGGTATCTATTAAAAAAAATTTAGAAACTTCAGACATAGAAAGCCTAGGTGCAGAATTTCATAGTTATATAAATTATGACAAAGGAAGTGTGTATTTTATAAATTCAGACAGCATAAGTGATAAATTTGAAAATTTTCTAGGTTATTTTTTGCATGGGTTAAAACTTAAATCTTATGAATTTAATATCTATAAGTCAAAAAAAGATAAAAAAATCATTTTAATAAATGTTATTGGAATTAAAAACAAAGAAACAGCCAAGAAAGAATTAAGATTTAAGGCTATAGAGGAAGGAACCTTTTTTGCAAGAGATCTTGTTTCTGAACCGCCCAATGTTCTTAATCCAAAAGAGTACGCAAATAGACTTATAAAATTACAAAAATTAGGAATTAAAGTTACAGTTTATAATGAGTCCCAGATGAAAAGGTTGGGAATGCACTCCTTGTTGGGAGTTGGTAGAGGTAGCATAAATGAGTCGTTTCTTGTGACACTTGAGTGGAATGGAAATAAAAAAGATAAAAAAGCACCTTTATCTTTTGTAGGTAAAGGTGTTTGTTTTGACACGGGTGGTATTTCTTTAAAGCCAGCTAAATTTATGGAAGAAATGAAATATGATATGGCTGGTTCAGCCGTTGTTGCAGGGCTAATACAAACATTAGCTATTAGGAAAGCAAAAGTTAACGCTGTTGGTGTGCTTGGTTTAGTTGAAAATATGCCAGGTGGTAACGCTCAAAGACCAGGAGATATAGTCAAAGCTTATAATGGTAAAACTATTGAGGTATTAAATACAGATGCTGAAGGTAGGTTGGTATTAGCAGACGCATTAAGTTTCACAGAAGCAAAATTTAAACCAAGATTTATGATTGATCTTGCAACTTTGACTGGTGCAATAATAATGGCACTAGGAGAAGAGTACGCTGGTTTATTTTCTAATAATGACGAGTTATCAAATAAAATATTTAAAGTAGGAGAAAAAGTAAAAGAAAAAGTTTGGAGACTTCCGTTACACAATAATTATGACAAGTTGATAAATTCAACAATAGCAGACATGCAAAATATAAATTATTCAGGTGGAGCTGGATCAATTACTGCTGCACAATTTTTACAAAGATTTGTAACAAGCAAAACACCATGGGCACATTTAGATATAGCAGGAATGGCTTTTTCTAAAAAAGCTGCAAATTTAAACCCAGGTGGAGCCACAGGCTTTGGAGTGAGGTTATTAAATCAACTAATAGAGGAACATTATGAGTAATTTAGAACAAACGTTATCAATTATTAAACCAGATGCAGTTGAAAGAAACTTAGACAGTGAAATAAAAGAAATGTTTAAAAATAAAGGATTTAATATTGTAAAAGATAAAAAAATCCAAATAGCAAAATCTGAAGCAGAGCAATTTTACAAGATTCATGAAACAAAACCTTTTTATAATGATTTATGTGCTTATTTGGCGTCAGGTCCAATTGTCGTAATGGTACTTGAAAAAGAAAATGCGGTACTGGGAAACAGAGAATTAATGGGAGCAACTAAACCCGAGGACGCTGCAGAGGGAACCATAAGAAAAAAGTATGGAATTTCTATTGATAAAAATTCTGTTCATGGCTCTGATAGTGTCGAAAATGCTAAAATAGAAATTGATTTTTTTTTTAAAGATTAGTTAAAAATTTTCATAATGGCAGAAGGATATAACTTGTGTTCTTGCTTAAGAACTTTTTTTGCTAAAGAGACCACATTATCTTTAGCTCCTATCTTAATTTTTTTTTGAATTATTATTCTGCCAGAGTCGAGTTTTTCAGTCACATAATGAACAGTGCAACCTGTAAATTTATCTTTATTTAAGATAGCTCTACGATGTGTGTTTAGACCTTTATATTTTGGAAGAAGAGAAGGGTGGATATTAATTATTTTCCCATTAAATTTTTTTATAAAGTTTTTGGATAAAATCTTCATAAAACCAGCTAAACAAATAAAATCTATTTTTTCTTTTTTTAATAAAGTTAAAATATTTTTTTCAGTATCTTTAACATTTTTGAAATTAAATATTTTTTTTTTAATGTTAATTTGATCTGCGTATTTCAAGCCTTTTGCTTTATGAGTATTAGAAATTACTAAATTAATTGAAATAGGTGTTTTTTTTTTTTTAGAAAATTTAATCAAATTTTTAAAATTACTACCTGAACCTGAAATAAAAACAGCAGTTTTTAACTTGTTAAGACCAGTCAATTTTTCCATTAAGTTTAACTTTGTTTTTCCCTGAAATTATTTTTCCAATAACATATGGTTTGAATTCTTTAGTAAAAAATTTTGTAACTTTATTCAAATACTTAGGGTTCACTATTATACAAAAACCAACACCACAATTAAATGTTTTTAACATTTCAGTGTCATCTATATTTCTTTGTTTCAACCACTTAAAAATTTTTTTAGTTTTAACTTTATTTAAATCAATATCTGCAACCATACCATCTGGAATCACTCTTTTAATATTATCAGAAAGTCCACCACCAGTGATGTTTGCACAACCATTTATAAGGTTCTTGTTGATTAGACCTAAAATTTCTTCTACATAAATTTTTGTAGGTCGAAGTAGTTCTTTTTGTAAAAAATGATTATTCTTCAAATTAATTTTCTCTTTTTTAAGAACGTACCTTACTAGAGAGTATCCATTAGAATGAACGCCACTAGAAGGTATTGCTAAAACCAAATCATTCTTTTTAATATTTTTTTTATCTAAAATTTTTTTTTTATCAACCAGACCGACAGCAAAACCGGCTATATCAAACTTTCCTTTTTCATAAGTTCCTGGCATTTCTGCAGTTTCTCCACCAACTAATTCACAGTTAGAAATCTTACAGCCTTTTACTATTCCTTTAATGATTGGTTTTAATTTTTTAAAATCAATTTTATTAATTGATATATAGTCTAGGAATAATAATGGCTTTGCCCCTTGAACAATTAGATCATTCACGCTCATTGCAACTAAATCAATTCCAATAGTGTTATATTTGTTAAGAGTATTTGCTATTTCTACTTTTGTTCCAACACCATCAGTACAAGCAACAATTTTTGGGTTTTTAAAATTGCCTGGAATATCTGTGATGGAGCCAAAACCACCAATATTACCAGACTTCTTTTTGCCTTTATTGTTTGATGAAATTGCAGATATAAACTTAACAAAATTATCAGCAGCATTTATGCTTACACCACTTTTTTCATAGGTAAATTTTTCTTTTTTCATTAGTATAAAATATGCAAATTATAAATAAATTAGTAAGATTACAAAAAGTATATATATTTTT